>OFLW01000004.1_pt1 | contig 296821 bp, 301 predicted proteins | sample 1541061 | NCBI WGS metagenome assembly OFLW01 (sample SAMEA4413045, study PRJEB24355) | metagenome | biome: human; feature: gut; material: faeces | place: United Kingdom | collected 2010
CCGTAACCAGAGATTGGCGCAGCGAATCCTTGATAATGAGCTCGGATGTGCTAACGCTAGCGAGGCAGTCTAACTTTAACTGTTAGCTCCTGCCGAAGATCGTCACATCCGAGGAGGCTCATTGTCTAGGACAATCGGAATAGTATACGGAAAGAAGTTCTGCACCTTATAAAATTTGTCAAAAAAACTGTTGCCATTCCATTAACGAGTTCTGTTCTTTTTCATACAGATCAAGGGTCTCAATATACCTCTTTTGAATTTAGAAAATTTATAGAGGATCATCCGATTGTCCACTCACTTTCAAAACCAGGTTATCCGTGGGATAACGCCGTTACCGAAGCTTTTTTTTAATATATGAAAAAAGAAGAATTAAATCGCCGTTCATTCCATTCAATTGAAGAAGTACGGTTGGCTTGTTTTGCCTACATTGAAGGCTTCTATAACACCAAACGTCCTCATGGAACATGAGATATGCTTACACCAAATGAAATGGAGGCTCTTTACTTTGAAAATCTTTAAGTATCTTCTCTTTTTGTGTCTACTTTATTGACATCTATCCAATTAGTAATCAATAAATATTTCAATAATAGTCTAGCTATATATAAATAACATTACAAAACCTAAAGAATTATATCTGATAACCTTCCATGTTTTTCATATGATGTTACTCTTTCAACTTTATTATTATCATCGACAAAAACAACCTTAGGTCTATGATCCTTAACCTCATTTTCATTTAATTCACAATATGCCATTAAAATTATTTTATCTCCAGTTGATACACATCTAGCTGCAGCTCCATTCAAGCAAATCATCCCTGTTCCTCTCTCTCCAGCTATTGTATAAGTTTCAAATCTATTTCCATTATTAACATCAACTATTTGTACTTTTTCATATTCATATATTCCTGCTGCTTCTAATAAATCCATATCAACAGTAATACTTCCTACATAATCTAACTCAGCTTGTTCAACTTTAGCTCTATGTATTTTTCCTTTTAACATTGTAACTTTCATTATTATAGCCCCCTATTGTAATTCAAATGTAAAATTATCTATTAATCTTGTTTTTCCTATAAATACTGCTATTGCAACTAAAACTGATTTTTCAATATAATTTACTCTTTGTAATGATAAAGAATCAACAACTTCTACATAATCAATCTTTGCCAAATTATAAGTATTTATATTTTTACTTATTATCTCAATTATTTTTAAGCTATCTCTCTCTCCATTATTTAAGGCTTCCTTAGCTAAAGTTAAAGATTTATTTAAAATAGTAGCTGAAGATCTTTCCTCTAAACTTAAGTATGTGTTTCTAGAACTTTTAGCTAGTCCATCCTCTTCCCTTATAATTGGACACCCTACAACGTCTATATCAATATTAAGGTCCCTAACCATTCTTTTAATTACAGCTAACTGTTGTGCATCCTTTTCTCCAAAATAAGCTCTATCTGCTGGTATTATGTTAAATAATTTACTTACAACAGTGCAAACCCCTCTAAAATGTATTGGCCTACTAGCTCCACATAAACCTTCTGTTAATCCAGTTATATTAACAAAAGTACTTGCATTGTCACAATACATCTCTTCAACTTCAGGATTAAATATTGCTGTTGCTCTACCTCTTGTGCATACTTCTATATCTCTTTCTAAGTCTCTTGGATAACTACCTAAATCTTCATTTTTCCCAAACTGAGTTGGATTTACAAAGATACTTACAACAACTTTATCATTTTCTTTTGATGCTTTTCTAATTAAACTTTCATGACCTTCATGTAAATATCCCATAGTAGGAACTAATCCTACCTTTAAGCCTTGTTTTTTCCACTCTTTTACTTGACTTCTAACATCATTTACTGTTTTAAATATAACCATATTTCTTGACCCTTTTAATATAATTTTTCTAAAACATCATCACTTATTTTAAACCCATGTTCTGGACCTGGAAAAACTCCATCTTTTACTTCCTCTATATATTTTGTAAATGCTTTATTCATCTCTTCTGATAAATTAGCATATTTCTTCACAAATTTAGGGGTAAAATCACTATACATCCCCAACATATCTTGATATACAAGAATTTGTCCATCACACCCTGCACCTGCTCCAATACCAATTGTAGGTATTGATATCTCTTTAGAAATTAACTCTGCAAGCTTAGTTGGAACACATTCTAACACTACAGCGAATGCTCCTGCTTTTTCTACAGCTTTAGCAGCTCTTATTAATTCTTTAGCAGCTTCCTTGTCCTTTCCTTGTACCTTAAATCCTCCAAATGCATTAACAGATTGAGGTGTTAAACCTATATGCGCCATAACAGGTATAGAAGCCTTTACTATAGCCTCTATTTTATCGCATACTTCTATCCCTCCTTCTAATTTAACAACCTGAGCTCGTCCTTCTTTTATTAATCTTCCTGCATTAACTACTGAATCATATACTGAAGTTTGATAAGACATAAATGGCATATCTGCAACAACTAAAGTGTTCTTAGCTCCTCTTGTAACTGCTCTAGTATGATGAATCATGTCTTCCATTGTTACTGAAAGTGTATCTTCATGTCCTAGACATACCATACCAAGAGAATCTCCTACTAATATTCCATTTATCCCAGCTTCATCAATTATTTTTGCTGTTGAATAGTCATAAGCTGTAAGCATTGTTAATTTTTCATTTCTTAATTTAGATTCTTTAAATGTAACTGCTGTATTTTTCATCTATCTCTCTCCTAACTCTCTCCTAAATACTTTTCTAATTCACTATAATCTCTATTAATATTTTTTAACATAGCTATCTCTAATACATTTTTTGATAATAGCATATATAAAGCTCTGTCTTCATCTGATAAAACTTCACAGTGACCTTTAATTGTTGAAATATCACAACGTTCAACTGGTCCTGTCAAACTTTCTATAATTCCTTTTTCTTTTATATTTCTAATATTAAATTCAATTAATGGATATAAAGCTTCAATTGCCATTTTTTCAGTAAATCCACATTGAATTAGATATGTAACGCTTGTATTAATAAGTCCTAGCACAAGGTTACTAGATACTACTGATGCGGCATGATAAAGAGATTTATTCTCCTTAGATACAATTACAGTACTATTACCTAACTTTTTGAAGAAATCACATAAAAACTTTGCATATTTTTCATCGCCTTCAATTGTTATAAAAGATTTTTTTAATTTTTTGTATGAATTATATTTATCTGATATTGAAAACATAGGATGGACAGAATAGCCATAAGCACCATAGTCCTGTATATTTGAAAAGATATCTGAAGATATTGCACCACTGCAATGGCAGATTAATTTGTTTTTGATTTGATAATTTTTAATTTCTTGCCATACCTCCTGAATTTGACCATCAGGAGTCGTAATGAAAATAGTATCATTTTCATCTACTAATTCTCTTAAGTTTAAATATTGTTTACTAGATGTAAAATTCGAAGCTGCTAATGACGAGTCTTCGCTTTTACTATAAAATCCTGTTACTTGTATTTTATGTTCCTGGAAATACTTCCCGAATGAACAACCTACCTTGCCGGCTCCAATAAAACCAACGTTCATAATTATCACCTCCATAAAGAAGTGAGACTACAAGTCCCATTCTTACGATATGAGCTTAAAAATAAAAATTAAATCAAACATACAGTATGGTTTTTTCAAATATCATCCATAGTTAATTTTATCATAATATCCCATATTTTAAAATAAAAGATAGCGTAAAATATTTTGTGTAAATAGAAATTTAGGGTAGAAAAAAAAGTCCATTCTGTAAAATTAAAGTTACCACACAGAAATTTTATAGGAGGACTTTCTCATGACTAAATTTACTATAGAAATTATGCAAACACTACTCAATAAAGGGGATTTAGATGAATTATTTCAGGATCATTTAGAGCGAGCGATTAATTCACTTCTACAAGCAGAGCTAACTGCTTTTTTAGATTACGAAAAATATGATTGAAATGGATTCAATTCAGGAAATTCCCGTAACGGGAATTATTCACGTACATTTAAAACAGAATATGGCGAGTTGAATTTAACTATTCCTAGAGATCGGAATGGCGAACTTTCTCAACAAACACTACCAGCATATAAGCGAACCAATGATTCATTAGAAACGACCATTATCCAATTATTTCAAAAAGGCATTACTATGGCTGAAATCTCCAAATTAATTGAAAAAATGTATGGTCACCACTATACGCCACAAACAATCTCCAACATGAGTAAATTGGTGGCTGAAGATGTTTTAGCTTTTAAAGAAAGAACGTTAGAAGCCAATTATTCCGTTATATTTATGGATGCGACGCATATCCCTGTGAAGCGACAGACTGTTTCGAAGGAAGCAGTGTATATTACGATTGGTATTCGTTTGGATGGAACCAAAGAAGTTCTTGGGTTTACTATTGCCCCAACTGAGTCTGCTTATATTTGGAAAGAAGTTCTTCAAGATCTTAGAAAACGTGGGTTAGAAGAAGTTTTATTAGTAGTGACAGACGGATTAAGCGGTATTGAAGAAAGTATCCATAGTGTGTATCCGAATGCCCAATTTCAACAATGTTGTGTGCATGTATCTAGAAATATCGCTCATAAAGTTCGTGTTCGAGATCGAAAAGAAATTTGTGAGGATTTCAAATTGGTTTACCAAGCGAATTCAAAAGAAGAGGCATTGGATCACATCGACTTTATGATTAGGAAATGGAAAAAGCAGTATCCAAGAGTCGTCAATTTACTCTTGAATCCTGCCCTATTAACCTTTTATAATTTCCCTCACGCCATCAGACGAACAATTTATTCGACGAACCTGATTGAAGGCTTTAATAAGCAGCTAAAACGATATACTCGAAGAAAAGAACAATTCCCTAATGAAGAATCTCTAGAGAGATTCTTCATTTCTCAATTTAATCAATATAACCAAAAATTTTTAGGTAGAATTCACAAGGGATTTAAAGAAATTCAGGATACATTAGAGTCGATGATTTAACTGTAATTAACAGAATGGATTTTCCATTTACACATAATTCTTGACGCTACCATAATCTAAATAACCATCATATTCATCTACTACTTATATAATTGAGTTTTATTAAACTTTTTAAGTTTCTATTCTATCAAATATTTAAACAATCTCTGCATCCGAAAAGACTACCTCGTATAGTTTTACTAACAATATTTTTATTAGCGTGTTCAAATCCTGATTTCTTGTATCAATTATTTTCTGTTCACTTTCAATAAGAAAAAAGTCTTTACTTCCATGGCTAATAATAAGTCTCTATTTTTCAATAACTATTGCAAAATTATATCTTAATTAAGAAAATATTTTTATTTTAAAGATAAAAAATTCTTCATCCTGCAATACTTTATATTCTATATTGTAATTATTCAGAATATTACTTACAATATATAAACCTAATCCATTACTATTTTCCTTATTTAAATCAAATTTAACATCAAATATTTTATCCATATTCGAAATTTTATTGTTACCGTATGAATTCTCTATATATAACCAATCATTAACTATCCCAATATTAATTACCCCATTTACATCAGTATATTTTACCGCATTACTAATCAAATTAGATAGAATAATCTTTAAAGCTGTTTTTCCTATATAAACATTCTCGTCTAATATATAATTATTGACAGTTATTTTCTTTTGATTTGCTAATATTTCATACTTTTTTAATATGTCTTCTAATGTATCATTTATTTTCAAATATTCTTCATCATTATTCAAATTTTCTATAGAATGAACTGATAATATTTGAGAAATATTTTTTGTTAAACTATCAACGATTTCAATACATTCATTAATATAAATATCTCTTTCTTTATATTTTCCAATATTGTATTTCATGTTTTCCAGTATTATTTTAAGACTAGCAAGAGGGGTTTTAAGTTCATGGGATGCACCTTTAAAAAAGTCATATTTTAACTTTTCTAATTTTAAAATTTCTTTATTTTTAAATTCCAAATCGTCAATTGTTCTTAATAAAGTAGAATACAAATCATTAATTTGTTGTTTTAATTCTCCAACTTCATCATTAGAGCTAACTTTTAAACTCATTTTTTTATCAAGTTTCATCATTTTATCAGTAACAATTTTTATTTCTTGTATATTATTTTTTATTGATTTTGCATAAATTAAAGAAATAATAGCAGAAAATAAAATTGATATTAATAAAGAATATGGTAAAAATTTAAGGCTTAAATCTTTCGCATCTTTTTGCATATCAGCTGTAGAAACAAATTGTAGATTTGTTTTTTTACCATCATTAAGCTTTATTTCTCTTTCTTCAATTATCAAAGAATTACTATCACTTTCTAAATTAACATTTATATTATCTTTGATTTGTATTTCATTCTTATTATTTTTTTCTTTTATGAATACTTTTATTTCACTACTCTTGGAATAAAACTCCAAAGTTTGTTCTATATATTTTATTTCTTTTCCATTCATATTACTAGAAATTTCATTTGCCATATTATGAATCTTTTCTTTTCTCGTCTCCAAATATGTTTTAGGAAAGATAAAAAAAACTAATGAATGAACTAATATAATTATTATTCCAAGAACAGAAAATATTTGTATGAACATTTTTGGAAATATCTTTAATTTTTTCATTTTCTCTCCAATTTATATCCTACATTTCTTATAGTAGTTATACAGTCTAATTGTAATTTTTTTCTAAGTTCTTTTATATATACATCTATTACTCGATCATAAGGAGTTTCTTCGCTATCTTTCCATACATAATCAATAATTTGCATTCTTGTTAACACTTGTCCATTATTATCCAATAAACATTTTAATACTTCTAGTTCTTTTGCATTTACATCTATTTCTTCACCATTTATTTTAGCTGTATAGCTATTAAAATTAACCGATAGATCCTTATATTCAAACTTCTCTAAATGTCCATAATTCTTCTTAATTAAAGAATCTATTCTAGCTTTTAAGACCGGCAATGAAAATGGCTTTTCTACATATCCGTCTACTAAATTAGTAAATGCATCAATTTTATATTCTTCATCACTAAATGCAGTCAAGATTAGAATTGGTAAATTGCTTTTCTTTCTAATTTCTTTCAACACTTCTAAACCATTTATAAAAGGTATCTGAATGTCTAAGATAACCAAATTTATATCGCTATTAAATTTTGACAAGGCTTCTCTTCCATCTTTAGCTTGAATAACAGTATATCCAAATTCTGAAAGATATTCACTTATTCCCTCTCTTATCATATTATCATCTTCAACAGTTAATATTTTCATATATACCTCCACTTAAGCCTATACACTAGATATTATACAGCATATTATGGCTCTATAATATCTAGTGTTGGTGACGCCTTCTGTTGCCAATACTTTTTCTTCGTTTCAACTCAAAAAGAGACTCACTTTTGGTAAAATTTAGTCGACCAAAACATCACCCTACCAAAGGAGTCGCTCTATGGATAATCATACTAGAAAATTACTCGGATTAACAGATAAACATTTATTTTTTGATGAAGATTGGCTGATTGAAAAAGAATATATGAGTATCGCACTTATCTGGAGTTGAAGAAACAACGATTTAAATGTAAGTCTTGCCAAAGAACATTCGTAGCGGATACCTCTGTCGCTGAAAAATACTGTTTCATTAGTCAAAAAGTTCGTTGGTCTGTTATTGCTCGCTTAAAAGAGAATACTTCCATGACGGAAATCGCCCGTCAGAAAAATATCTCCACTTCTTCGGTCTATCGTGTCATGAAGAGATTTTACCGCCCATTGAATCCTTTCAAACAGACTTTGCCAAAGGTCTTATGTTTTGATGAATTCAAATCGGTTCGACATGTGACCAGTGCAATGAGTTTTATCATGATGGACGGACAAAGCCATGCATTATTGGATATTGTCGAAAATCGACGCTTGCCTTATTTAGAACACTATTTTCTCGGTTTTCATTAGCGACTCGTGAAGCCGTTCAATGGATTGTTATTGATATGTATGCGCCTTATGTTTCATTGGTGAAAAAGCTTTTCCCGAATGCTCAGTTGATCATCGACCGTTTCCACATCGTCCAACATATTGGCAGAACCTTCTTGAATCATCGAGTGAAAGAAACCACGGCACGGCTTAAAGGAACTTCCCACTCTCAACGAGGGTTAGGGAAAAAATTGAAACGCTATTGGAAACTCCTACAAAAAGAAGAAGCAAAGTTAAACTACGAAAAAAGGGTTTGGCGTGCCAGTTTTAAAGATTATTTGACTGAAAGTGAGATTGTCGATCGACTGTTATCTGCTTGTCCCAACCTGCGCCAAGGCTATCAGTTATACCAAGACATTCTTTATGCGGTAAAGAAAAGAGATCAGTCATTATTTGAGGACTGTTTAAACAGAGAAGTCAGCGGTCTTCCTGAAACCTATACAACCACTTTACGAACGTTTAAAAAGTTTCTGCCACAGATCCAAAATGCGCTTCACTACAGCTATTCAAATGGACCATTGGAATGTTTAAACAACCACATCAAAGTATTAAAACGCAATGCGTACGGCTTTCGCAGCTTTTACAATTTCAAACTACGGATCATGATTCGTCATGGCAAAACATTTTTAACCAAATAAACAGAACAGGAAGAGGGTTTCTTCTTTCTGTTCTGTCCAAATTATTCTAAGATTTCTCTTTACCAACATCATTTGACAAAGAGCCTTTATACTACACTCTCATTTTTGGTGCTAAAAAGCACCGAAAATTTTAATTATTGTCAATTAATAATTCTTTTGGATTCCTTCTTAATATATTGAATGAAGAAATAATCAATGATACAAGAAGTACTAAACTCATAAATATAACTACATAAATCATGAATTTAGGTAATACATTGATATCTAAACTTGATAATGTCTTGTTAAATCCTTCAGCTTCTGCCCCACCACCTAATTGGCTAGATGCAGATTGTTTAGCTATTTGTTTAGCTATATCACCAGTAACCTTATTCAATATATTATTCCCAAGCTTGTCAGCTGTATATTGAGCTAAGAAATAGGAACCAACGAATGCGGGGATTGATATAAATACCATCTCAATTAGGAATTGACCAAAAATTTCTAATTTTGATATACCTAATGATAGTAATACTGCTATTTCTTTCTTTCTAGCATTCATCCATAAGAATAATAATAATGAAACTACAACTCCTGCAAATATTAATGAGCCAAAAAATAATTTATTTGAAATTGAGTAAATACCTGATATAGATTGTTGTAATGCAGGGTAATTTGATGAACTTTTAATCAAATTATATTCTCTCCAATTTATATCTAATTTCCCAAGATCTTTTATTACACTATCAAGATTCTTATCACCTTTTACAAAGAATGTTGCATCTTGGTATACAGCTGTATCTTCGGTATTACCATAAACTTTAGCAGCTGTATGAACATCAGTGATTAATGTATTTTCGTATAGTTCTTGTGCTGCACTTACTCCACCGCTATTATGCCCATCGAATAGACCTTTAATTTCTACTTCTACTGTTTCATCTGCACCTTTCTCATTATCAGCATCAAATAAATTAGATTTTATTTTTATCTTATCTCCAACTTTAAGGTTATTTTTTTCAGCTAAATCTTTATGCATTAAGATTTTATTTTTATCTTCATTTTCTAAATGCTTTCCTTCTACTAATTTATATGCTTCTGATACAAATTTTGTTTCTTTTGTTGAGTCGTTAACCCCAGTTAACATAACTGTTCTTTTAAAATTCTTTGCTCTTTCAGGTGATTGATTCGCAAGAGTCTCTTGAGTTTCAATAATATCATAATCAACTAAATCTGCAACACTGTTTATTCTTTTTACATAGGAGTCTATACTATCTGTTTGAGATATCTTTTTAATATCTTCACCTTTTACATTTCCCCCACCTCTAGGTGTTCCTGGATTTACTTGTCTATTTATCTCCATAGAAAAACTATTTGTTATATTAGCAAATGTTTCTTTTGAAGCTCTGTCCGTAGCATCTTTAATAGATAAACTAATGAGACTTAAAGTTGACATAGATAAAATAACTAATATGATAATTAATGATTTTAAACTTTTTCTAGTTACATAAGCAAATGCATTTTTTATCATTATTCAACCTCCAAATTCATTTTATTTACTTTTTTCAACTTTTTACCACTTAGTTCTAAAATGATATCCGCAGAATCTGCTACTTCCTTACTATGTGTTACAACTATTACACATTTATTTCTATCTTTAGCTAATGTCTTTAATATATTAATTATTTCTCCAGCAGTAACACTGTCTAGATTACCAGTAGGCTCATCAGCTAGTATTATTGGAGCATCTGATACCAATGCTCTAGCAATAGCTACTCTTTGTTGCTGTCCACCAGATAATTTCATAACATTTCTTTTTATTTGTTTTTTATCTAAACCTAGTTCAAACAAGATACTTTCATCTGCTGATTTATTTACTAATCTAATATTTTCAACTGGTGATAAATAATCTATTAAATTATAGTTTTGAAATACTAAAGATATATTATTTTTTCTATGATTACTATATCCTTTATTTTGTATATCTTCATTCTTAAACAATATTTTTCCTGTTTGAGGTTTATCAAGTCCAGCAAGTAAGGAAAGAAGTGTAGATTTTCCTGTTCCTGACTTTCCTACTATCGCATAAAACTTCCCAAGTTCAAATTTTTGATTTACTCCTGACAAAACTTTTTCTTTAGAATTTGCATAACTATATGCTACATTCTTTATTTCTAATATATCCATTATTTTCTCCTAACTTATTTTTGATAAGATTTCTTTAGGCTTCTTGATTAACATTAATGAAGAAGCAAATACAACTGATAAAACAATAATACTTATTAATATTAAATAACTTTGTCCAAGCGTTGTTATATTTGACATAAAACTACTATTATTTATTAAACTTCCACCGGAAATCATTGAATCCTCTGAGTTAATGAATCCATCTACAATTACTTTTAGTAATACATTTCCTAAAAATAAGGAAGATATTATACTTGGTATCGATATGAATATTAACTCGAATATAAATTGCATTATAATTTGTATCTTAGATGTTCCAATAGATAAAAATATACCTATTTCATAAATTCTTTCCCTTAACCATAGAATCAAGATTAATGAAAGAACAACCATCCCAACTAACATAATAGAATAAGTCATTACTTTTATTATATATTTTATTCCACTCACTGACTCTAAAGACTCTTCAAACGCATTAGAATCTTTTTCAACAAAATACTTTGACTCATCAATTTTAAGCTCTTTCAATTTGTTTAAGGCTAAGTCTGTAGATTCTGCACTACCAGAATACATTAAAATTTTATTTGCAATTTCATTATTTTCTGAATTGTTTAATATCTCTTGGCTTGTTGAATAATCTACAAACACCATATTTTCACTAAAATCAGAAGATAATCCTGTATATGTTTCCTGTTTTTTACCAGAAAAGATCCCTATAATTTTAAATTTATGACTTTTTATTTTTCCACTTTTTTCAATATCTAGTAATTCAAGATCAACTTCATCACCTAATTTTAGATTGTTTTGTTTAGCAAATTCTTCATGAACAATAATTGAATTCTTATCATTTTCTTCTATATTTTTACCTTCTTTAATTGTAAATACTCCACTACTAAATAAAATATTTCTTTTAGTATTATTTGTAGCTTCGAGTGAAACAACATTCTTAAATTCGTCAGATAAATCTTCTCTATTTATTCTTTGTTCTCCGCTAACTACTTTAGCATCTTTTAGTTTTGCTAATCCATCATATTGAATTATTTTTTCTTCAATTTCTTTTAATTTTTCAATATCTTTAAATTGATTAACATTAAAATATTTACCATCTTTTTTTGTTATTGATATTGAAGAATTAGAACTTTCATATAAAGCCTTTTCTATTTCATTGCTTGATTTCATTATTGTTAAACAAGAATACAAGCAAGAAAGAACTATAGTTAATATGATAAAAATTATTAAAGTTCTATTTTTCTTTCTTGTAATATATGCTATAGCATTTTTTATCACTTTCCTAACTACTCCTCTCTATTTTCTTACTCCATAACTAATTGCATCCACTGGACAAGCATTTTTACATCGTCCACATCTGATACACTCCAGATGATTGCAATTCTCAATTGAAATAAATGCTTAAAACGATCTCTTATTTTATATTTATCTTTTTTTGTACTACCATTTATAATATTTTTAATTCTATCCAATTCCAATACACTCCATACAAATTCTTATCGCCTTATCCAAGACAACTTTAGTTTCTCCATTACTATCAACAAAGAAAGTCTCTGGCATAGCCTGTATACCATTCAATCTACCATTAAAGTTTGTCTTATCTGGCATTAAGAAAGGATATGAAGCCTTTGTCTTTTCATGTATTAACTTTGACTTTTCAATTGCTTCCTTGTTTTCACCGTTATCATCAACAGGATCTGTAACAACTCCAACGATATTTACACCCTTGCTTTTCATTTCATTCTGAACCTCAACCAAATCAGGAATTTCCTTTACACAAGCTGTACACCAAGTTGCAAATACATTTACCATAGTAAGATCATACTTCTCAAAATCTTTACTTGTAAAATCCTTGCCATTTATGTCCTTTGTTGATAGTTTACGTAAATCTTTAACCGATTCTTTGTTAAATGCTTCTGTATTTTCTAAATCAGTTTTTTCTGATAGCACAAAACCATTTTTAGGACGTTCTTTTTTATCTATAATTTGAATCTCAGTTCTTTTTAATTCATCCAGAAGATTACTTTCAGCTCCGCTATTTGTGCTTAAATAGCAATCGTATTTTCCATCACTTGAAACTCCTATTTTAGTATGAGTATCACATTTTATAATTTTAGATTTTTTTCTTCTGATGTATTTTTTTCAAATATACCAATAGTCCCAATTCTTTCAAGCTCATTTTGCCAATTTTTATATCCATCGCCCATCTTTTCTATAACTGCATTCTTTTGTTCTTCTGTCATTTTTTCAAATGTCAAAATAGCATACTTTAGTTCTTTATCTATAGGACTTTGATCATCTAACATCGCTATCTTTTTATCAGCTATATAATTTCTAAATTTGTCTGAGAGTTTAAATTTAAGCCCTAAATATTCATAAACATATTCTTTCTTTGCCTCCAATGTATAATCTGATGGCTTAAAAGTTTCATTTTTGCCATTTGCATTAATTGACATGCCTTCCTCTTCAGAACTTATGGATTGTCCTTCTTTTATTTTTACTTTTTTGACACCCAACTGCGCTTAAGCTCAAACATAATGCAAGTAATAGGCATGCTCCTCTTGGTACTATTTTTTCATAAATTATTCCTCCTTTATTTTTTACACAATAGCATTTTATAGCTACTTTCAATAACATTCTACACACCTTTTATGAAACGTTGATGAAATATAATTTTTTATTTTTCCAAACTATGGTATAACAATATAAGTATTATGCTTAAAGTTGTTCTTACACGATTAGTATATGATCGATTAATATATGAGCAAGCACAGTAAGTGTACGGACACTTACGAAAAAAATGATGAGGCAGCCCTTTGGGATCTGCTTCTTTTTTTATCAATTTTTAACTTGTTAGGGTGTACCCTAAGACCCCGAAATACATTCAAAGGAGGATTACCTATAGCAAATAGAATACGAAATGAAAGGCTTGAAATTAAATTAACAGAAGAAGAAAAGGCTCTTTTTGAGGAGAAAAGAAAACTTGCGAAATGTAAAAATATGAGCCATTTCATCCGCAAGTGTGTTTTAGAAAAAGAAATATATTAAGTGGATTTAGAGCCGTTTAGAGATTTACAGGGTTTCCTTTCCAATGCTACCAGCAACATAAATCAGATTGCAAAGCGTGTGAATTCCACCGGCATAATCTATAAGGACGATATAAATGATATGAAAAAGCAGATTGAGTATTTCTCAAAAGAGTTGTGGCAAATACATTCTCTGCTTCTTAACAGAACTTCCGGAGTGTTAAATGAGAGTGTAAAATATTTTGTGTAAATAGAAAAAAGAAAGTCCCTTCTGTAGAATAGAGTTACCACAACACATTCACAGAAGAGAGGACTTCCCTATGAACGATTTTACTACAGAAATTCTAAAGACTCTAGCGAACAAAGGCGATTTGAATGAATTATTCCGTGTCCATTTGGAGAAAGCAGTCAATACGCTTCTCAAAACGGAGTTAACGGCCTTCCTAGATTATGAAAAGTATGATCGCATTGGTTTTAACACGGGTAATTCTCGTAACGGCTCCTATGACCGTACGGTCAAGACCGAGTATGGGGAACTTCATCTCCAGATTCCGCGCGACCGCAATGGCGAGTTCAAGCAACAGACTGTTCCTGCTTATAGACGGACGAATGACACGTTAGAGGAGACCGTCATTCACCTCTTCCGAAAAGGTATTACCATGTCGGAAATCGCAGACTTGATTGAGAAAATGTATGGGCATCACTACACGCCCCAAACCATGTCCAATATAACAAAATCATTTACAGAAGAGGTAACGGCGTTTAAAGGGCGGGAGCTTCATGACCGTTATGCTGCTATTTATATGGACGCAACGTATATTCCGTTAAAGCGGAAAACCGTCGCCAAGGAAGCGATTCATATCGCAGTTGGCATTCGCCCGGACGGATCAAAGGAAGTATTGAGCTATGCGATTGCACCGACTGAATCCATCACGATTTGGGAGGAAATTTTATTGGACCTTCAAGAGCGCGGTTTGAAAAATGTCCTCCTGTTCATCACGGATGGCTTAAAGGGGATGGTAGGAGCGATTAGTCGGTTCTATCCCAAAGCTCGTTTTCAACATTGTTGTGTACACGTTTCCCGTAATATCAGTCACAAAGTGCGTGTCGATGATCGTAAGGAAGTCTGTGATGATTTTAAAATGGTGTATCAAGCCTCATCTAAAGAGGTGGCGTTGGAAGCACGTGGTGCTTTTGCGAAAAAATGGAAAACCAGCTATCCAAAAGTGGTTGAATCGATTCTTTCGAACGATCACTTGCTCACTTTCTATGATTTCCCCTTGGCCATACGCAAGAGTATTTATTCTACGAACTTGATTGAATCCTTTAATAAGCAAATCAAGAAATACAGCCACCGCAAGGAACAGTTCCAAAACGAAGAGTCGATGGAACGTTTCTTAGTCTCGTCTTTTGATACTTACAACCAAAAATTCCTAGGTCGCAGTCATAAAGGCTTTCAACAGGCCGAAGGCGAACTTGAACAAATGCTAAGCCAACTGATTGAGAATTAGAAACAATCTGCAGTAGGGAAGAATCATTTACACAAAATTATTGACGCTCCCACAAGTTTACAATGATTCATTCTTTCCTTGTTTTTTATATTCTCCTTAAAAAATTATTCTCCATTAATAATTTTCCAATTTTCTTCTTTGTTTAACAATAGATTGTATTGAAAACTATTTGTCACCTTTTCAATTTCATTTAGGTATTTTACTACGATTTTTACTTGTACCGAACCGTCCTTTTCAAGATAAATAGGATTGGTTATTTCTACAAATCTAAGATCGCTACTAACTTGGCTCATAGATTCATTTTCACTATAATACTCTAGCTCTTTTTCAGAAGCAGTTGGATAAAGTTTGAAAAATGTCTCTAGAAACTCAGTAATTTCTTGCGTTGTTTTTGCATCAATGTCAGAATCACTTTCTACTTGTTTTACTTCATATTTTGCCTTACCTGGCTTACTAATCATAGTTGGTAAACTCGTCACTATATGATTTTCTTTTTCATCTTCAAATATCTTCACTCGATACGCAGAAGAAATTTGTTCTGACTTTTTCCCTTCTGTAATCTTTTGGTCTACTAAAAATGAAACGACAAAATCTTTCGAACGTTTTTCAACATCTAGAATTTTTACTGAGTTTACTTCTGAACTAGTGGGAATATCTACTCGAACCATATCTTGACTCAAAGCAAGGCCTTCTTCTGTAAGGTACTGTCCAAGATTACTCATTCTCTTTTCAATTACTTCCTTGTTATTCTTCCATGAAAAGTATTCTTTCACAAAATTCTTTGTAAAACTTTCAACTCCAGAAGTATTTATTACTTTTTCTTTTACAACCATTTTTACGTGAGTTGTATGCTGATCAATGGCGGTGAAATTTTTGTAGATACCAAAAGCAAGACTACATGACAGTAAAAGCCAAAGGGCAAGCACCATTTTTCGATGCTTGCCCACTGAAATTGTCCGCTCTTTTTTCTTTTTTGACATCTTTTCCTTTTGAATCCGTTCAATTTTTATCTTCATTATTTTTCCTCTTTTCTCTTAATTGTATCGGCCGGCTCCAATCAGATGCTGCTGCCAATAGCTTTCTGTAAGATTCGTCCAACCCACTGGATTTCCTGCGTGAAACATGCGATTCTCTCCTGCATAAATACCTACATGAGTCACATAAGTACCGGCATCATAGGTTGAGTGAAAGAAAATTAAATCACCAGGTTTGGCATCTTTTAAGTCAATATGAGTCATGACATCATACTGATCTTGAGCCACCCGGGGAAGTTTCAGACCAACTTTGGCATAACACCACTGGGTCAATCCACTACAATCAAAACCCGTTGCGGGACTCGAACCGCCAAATACGTAGGCAGTACCTTCATACTTAAAAGCCTCGTCAAAAATCCCTTGGACTGTTTTATCATCAAACTGTGTCGTGGTCAGGTATTGCTTCACTAATAGGCAATAAAACATATTGCCATAGTTATAGCGCCACCCGCCATTTTCTTTAATCGCTATTGGGTTGGGGTAGTCTACTTTTTGACCACCCGATTTTTCCTTTGAAAATGATTCGGCTAAAGTAAAACTATGCTTCTTCCCGTTTTTTGCGACATAATTCAAATAGCCGCCACCATAGTTATAGGCTTGAATAATACTATCTTGATCACACCCTAGTTCTTTGGAGCTCTTAACCAAGGAAGCAAAATAAATACATCCCTGCTTGATAGATGCTTCGGTACTTAATGAATTTGGTGGTAAACCCGCAGACTCAGAACTTTGCATGACGTCCTCCATTGTGCCACCAGATTCAACTTGGATGATTGCCAAAAGAATTGGTACATAGTCTAATATGTCCGATTCTTTAGCATATTTTTCAACCATTGAGCGATGTTTCAAGACTTCTTCTGAGACACTATTGCCACCAGGAGAAATACCAGAAGTACCACTCCCCTCACTATCTTCCCCAAACAATAAGCTCACACACATCAAGATGCCCATAAAAGAGAGCATCAACATGGTTAACGAAATGACACTCAATTCTTTTAAATTCATTTTTTATCACCCGACTTTGGTTTTGGACGAGCCTTCATTATTCTTTGTACTTTTTGATTGGCTCTCTTCGGAAGAGTAGATCGTTGCTTAACTTGCTGGAAAGAATTTTTCTTACTTAATAGTTGGTTATCCTCTCTCGCAACCAAATTCTGTTTAACAAGTCTTCTCCTTACCTCAGAATTCGGTTTTACCATCACAATCCGTTTTGGAAGTTCATTTTTCAGTATCCTATCCTTCTGAGGTTTTGGATCCTCTTTTATCGAAACATTACTTCTTCTTTTTCCATGACGGTCTGTTACTTCGCCCAAGTTTTTTCGCTTTTCATCCATTTTCTCATCTCTGCGTTGTCGTTGTTTGTCTCGCAGCTTCTCTCGATCTGCTTTTTCTTGAACAAGCCCTCGCTTAAATTCTTTCGGTGCTTTTTTCGTCTTTTCCAGACCTTTATGGAGGATGTATTTCAAGTTGGTCGGCGTATTCCGTACCTGATCCTTTACTTGTTTTGCCTTATCTTTCACCAAAGCCTGGGTATCCAGAACTTTGCCTATTTTTCTCCCAGTCAAATTCATTCGGGATTGTTTCTTATTATTTGAAATTGGATTCTCCTTAGCCGAGTCTGAGGATACCTCGCGATCGTTAGGTAATCGTGAATTCTTTCGTAGAGAAGAATCGGATGGCTTAAATTTGGGTTTTGATTGTTCCTTTGCCAACTTATTCCCAACTGCTGCAGCACCGCCAAAAGCCAGAGTTCGGCCCACATTTCGATTGAGTCGCCGCAATTTACGGTTCATCAACATTTGCGGTCTTCGCATGACCCGTCTGCCCATTGACTGACTGTCATTACTCTGAAGGTTGAACATACTCATAATGTCACCCAATTTGAAATAGATACCGGCAAAGGTCACAATTTGTAGAAAAGCTACCATAAAGAAGGGATAGGTAGCCGAAATATTGAAAAACATCGTAGAAATACTGAATGCAGTCGTAATCACCAAGGTGACACCCGCTCGCATCATAATCGTATTGAATAAACGAATAATCGCCATCTTGCCCAAACTCTCATAAGTCGGCAACATGGACAATAAGAAACTAATTGGCAGAAACATCGCAAAGATAATGAAGAGAATTTGCGAGAACAACATAATCCCTGTTAGAAGAAAAACAAAGAAGGAAATGCCAATATTGAACAATACCAAAAAGACCACGATCCCTAAACGGTTCATGGTCTTGGTAATACTGAGATTCGCATTGTCATTGTCTTCAATCTCTGCCTTGACCGCTTCTTCCCGATCTTTGCCTTTGTTTTCATCTGGACTCACAGATAGAATCTTGTTGACCCGGTCTTCACCAATTTCTTCTATGTTGGAATCATCAAATTGCAGTAGTAACCAAGGTTGTTGGACTTGAATCGAAAACAAACTATCCCGAATCAAATCCACACTATCTTTTCCTTGGCTTTCTGAATTGGGTACAACGATCTCGGTTCCAAGGGTAAGGGCCGCTTCACTAACATCTGAGCTAAAGTCATTGATTTTTGTGATATAGGTAGGCGCATAAGCAATGAACGAACCCGATAGTAGAAAAATCATCACAAAATTAATCACGGCTCGAACTGCTTTCGTGGTTTCTCGTTTTAATAATCCGGTATACGCCACATACACCCCCAGAGCTAAAATCATCAATAATAGAAACCCAAAATAAAATCCGGAGGTCTGGAGTCCATTTTCAGTAATATCAGCCAATGTTTGGATATTCTTTCCAATACTTTCAGCCGTATCCGAAATGAAATCTAATTTATAGGCTTCTTGAACCACATAACCCGTGGCGTTCGACAAATACAAACTCACCGTCCAAATGAAATTAGTAATGGCATAAAGACCATACATCACGCTTTTCCCTAAGCCATCACCCCAATTCCAAGGCAACCAATCCCAAGAGCTATCCACAAAGAAATCTAGTTGATAGTTGTTCAGTGAATATTTGGAATATAGATTTCCTGATTCAACTGTATCATCAACTAGCCCTGTCGCCTCGGCTACCGTACCAACTAAACTCAATAGAACTATCAGAGTGAGTATGCTAATAAAAACGATTCCCACAATCCGAAAAAGTTTCTTTTTCATCCCCTCACTCCATTCTCTCTTGAACAGGTGGACGGGTATCAAAGGCATGGAAGAGTTCTTCAAAGACTGGATGTACCTGAACCACGCCTACCCGACCATACAAATCCTGCATCAAGCATTGGCCGTTTTCCAAATCTCGTAGGCGTTTTTGATTACTTTCATCTTCTTGATCCAACCCAAAAAATTCCAAAGTCTTCTTGATTTCATGAATATCGGTACTACGAAAAGCAAATTTCAATCCGATATTATTCTTCAAGCGTTCATCCAGTAAATCGTCACTATTTTGCGTGACAAAGTAAACACCGGCATTCATGGCCCGACCAGCACGAACGAGCTTATTTGAAAGGGTCTTTCCTTGAGCCACTTGAAGAAAACTCCAAGCCTCATCCAGGTCCACAATCTTGAAGATTTCTCGATTACTATGGATAAAATCCAAGGCAAACGTGGAAATGACGATTAGCATAGAGACACTTAGCAACTCCATCGTGGTATATTCTTCAAAAGTGGTTTCTGCATCTGGTAAAACCAAATCCGCTACTTGAATGATATTCAACTGCTTATCTAAACTAATTGATTGGGTAATCGAACCATCTGAGAAAAGCAAATGGGCAAAATCATAATCGGTAAAGGACTCGATATGATCGGCGATATTTTCCGCGACTGGAGAGTTCTCCTTTCGAAGCTCATTAATGACTTGCAGCAATCCTCGTTGATCACTTTGGGTAACCGTCCGAATGGCTTTGCGCAATACTGGAAACTTCTCCCCATCCCGACTGGAAATTCCTGTTAAAAAAGTCAGGATATCAATTGCTAAACTTTCTGAATCTTTCTTTTTCTTCATAATCACATAAGGATCAAGTAAGCCTTGATTTTCTGGTTTACTAGTCAAGTTGAGAATATTGATTTCATCCGCAATTTCTGGCAAGTTTTCTTTCCAACCACCTCGTTCTCCTTTTGGATCGACAATCACAGCTTGGCCACCAAAAAGAACAGCATAGTAGACCAAGAGATTGTTACTAAAGGATTTTCCGCCACCGAGTGAACCAAGGAACGCAGCAGCCAAAGCATTGGTAACTGAACCCTTGACCCCTTGTGAAGCTAATGCCGGTTTCAGGTAAACATTCCGCCCCGTATCTACATTGTAGCCAAAGTAGATGCCTTCTAATTCCCCTAGCTTTTGAGTAGCCCCAAAACCAAGTCCCGCTAAAAAGTCAGAAGTAACATATTGGATATAATCGTTCATATAGCGTTTGCTTGAGGGCAAGAATTCTTCATGTAGCCCCATCATATCGCCAAAGGGTCGGACTAGTTTTACATTAGTATCATCATAAAAATCGAACACTTCATCACAACGGCGTTTTAATTCATCCACGGATTCCGCACTCACTCGAACTACATAACTTAATTTGTACATCGACTCCTTGGATTGATCCAAGGTAGTTTCCAACTCATTTACTGAATCCAAAGCATCTAAGACATTGGAATTTGTCTCATTATCGGATTGGTAGGCATGGTTGTCTAAATCTTTCAGTTCTTTTTTCTTATTGCGAACAGTGGCAAGAGCTTTTTTATTGGTCACAATCTCCACATTCATTGAAGTATCAATGGGAAAAGTGAATTGTTGTTGCTGGTAATAAAAAAGTTCTGAAGAAGGAAACTCCATCTCCCCTACAATCGTATTGATTGTCAAATAGGCTACATACGATTCATGATTTTCATGTTCCATGCGTAAGTACCGAGGATTTTCTTCAATCAAGCAACGACTAGGATGTAATAAATCATAACGTTTCACCAGCGTTTCTGATTTTAGCTTTTTCTTTGGTAGCTGAAATTCATATTCTTCAAACGGTGTGCCTTTTTCGCCATAAATATGTTCAATTAAATACGTCAGATCACTCGGTGTGACCCGTCTGACTTTGAATCTTCTAGCCAATTTACTTTCCATTAGTTTTTCAAGCTTGGTATATCGGCGAATTTCTTCATTGGATAAGGAAACAAAATCACCCATCAAATGATGGTTCACCCCATAGACAAATTCTTGAAGCCCAGAAAGGAAAGATTTCTTGAGACTCTTTAAATTGACCTCTTCATCTGTTGCAATTAGTTTAAAGCCAATAAAAAAGCGATAATCAATCTGACTATCGCCAATCATAGATACTAATGCATCTGTTTGAAGGTCAATTCGTTGTTTCGCGACTTCTTTGAGTCTGCCTGTAATTTCCTTTTTTGATCGTTCTTGCGTGGCACGAATACTACTTTCTGTGGCAATTTGTAAGGCATGGATCTTGCCTTCACGATTCTGAGCAATCAATTGACGAAAGTTATCGTGCACTTGATACTTCTGTTCAGGCGATAAGAAGGAATAGTTATAAGGCACAAGTTCATAGTAGGCAAAACATTCTCCCTCTTGATTAAAGACAAGATTATTTTCAACATACTTAATCGGGTACATAGTTCACACTCCTTACTAGAGTGATGGGTTCATCCCATCGTTTCTTCTGTTCTTTGACCTTCTTTCCTGCAAAAGTGACCTTAAACCGTAAGTGATAACTGAGAAAGGATCGTAAAAATCCCAGTGGTTTCTTACCATCAAAGGTTTTTTGCGACATGAACCAAGTGACCACCACCGGTATGCCTAAGTATTTTAAAAAGGCCCCCTCTATCATAGATAGCGGAGGCACATGGGCAAAAACGATGACAAACAGCAAGGACAAAACAAACCAAGCCATCTGATTAAAGGTCACAGGAAAAGGTAGCTGAAAGTCATTGATTGCATAAATGACCTTTTCAACTGCCCAGATACTGGTGTAGCTTTTTATTTTTTTCATATTCAATCGGCTCACTTTCTAATATAATATAAACATCATGCTTAATTTTTTATGGAGGTATATATGCAAAACTTAATAACAATGGCAAGTGGAACACTTAACGAAGTTTACTCGGGAACTGAGATTGCAACTTTATTTGCTGAATATGGAGCAGAATTTAACTCTTCTGTTCCCTTTATTTCGACTCCCTTTCCGAACTTTACTTCTAAGGCTACCGCGATTCAAAATAATTTACAATCTTTCACAGAAGAACAGCAATTTAAAATTATAAAAGAGCTTTGTGAAAGTGTGCTTGCTCAAAATCCAGCAAATAAAGACGTTGCTAAGATTTTAAAACTGTTACTAAAAAATTATGGTTCAGTTTATTCTAATGATAAAATAGATAGAAATATCATCAATGAAACTAACACTTGGTTGACTGCTTCCTCAAGAGCAAAAGAAGAATTTGAAAAAGCCATACAGTCTTACGACAACAGCATCTATAACCGTTATACTTTAGACAGTATCAGGCTGGCCTTTGAGTTTTTTATGCAGGATATTTTAAAAAACTCAAAGTCTTTAGAAAACCAGCCTATCGAAGGAGAACTCCTGCCCTTATTGAGAAAAAAGGGCATTCCAAAAGAAATAATCAATTTGGTCCGTTTAATTATTAAAGGACTTATAAGCTATCAAAATGAAAATGTTAAACATAGTCAAACATTCACTGACCTAGAAGTAGAATTTGTTATAGAACAAACTAGTATTCTTATGAAGCTATTCGCAAAAATTGAAAAGATAGAAAATGAGAGCTGATAAAAATCAACTCTCTTTTGCATCACTGAACCTTTTTCTCTTTTCATACTTTCGAAATAGATACTCACATAAAATCATTGCTGAGTTCGCAGTAAGGATAGCTTCTTCTTCATTAATTACAATCCTCCTGGAGCCCTGAGCATGGGCATCACCTTGACTATTCCTCATCTCAAGAATTTTGTCTGACAAAGTGTTTAGAGCACCAACTAAAGCTTTTATTCTTTTATCCATATCTTTGTCAATTTTTATATTTAGTCTTTCAAAGGCTTGATTTCTTAAGTCTTTAGACCTTACAGTATTATTATCAATGCTTTTTCCTTTTGTGTTCTCAATGATATATTTCAAGACTTCATCAATCATAGTGTTTGATTTTGTTAAAACAGAATCGAAATCTTTATTTTGAATATCCTTACTTATACGAGTAGGAAGTTGTTGAATATACTCTAAATTCACTTCTTTCGAAAACTTAGTACCATTAAGCAATCTTGCACTATCTTTCTTATGATATGCCTCTTCAATCAATAGAGTCACAAGTGGATTCATTTTAGGTGACTTATATGAACTTGGATTTTCAAATTGGCGAATAGAAGCAATTTGCTTCATAGTTTCATTTAATGAGTATATTAATTTGAACTTTAGGTGATCACTAATATCCTCTGAGACAAGAAATTCTTTGAAGGAATTTCCTTTAGAGCCACCAAATCTTTCTTGAATTCCAAATCCAACTATTTTCTTAGTATATAGGTCCCATTCAAGATTATTGAATTCCAATATATATCCAGGAGATCCGTCTGAAAAATAATTTGCAAGCTGTTTTGCCTCATCAATATTCACCACTTCCACTCCTTTGAAATACTACTCGATATTTTCTATTGTAGTATCTTTAAGGGCAGTATTCAATATACTCTCACTCACATAGCTCAAAGACCCCACGACTCGTAACCAAATAATTCCCTTCAATTTCTAAATCTCGACCATAAGCCTCATAGTCAATATAATTTTGTAAATGAGTAGGAACTTCACCTAAAGCGCCTGTTTCCTCAATCAAGTAATACGCTAAATCACTCATGTCATTACAATCTGGATAATAAACAATATTATCCAGATGCTCCACCATTTCTTCAAATGAATTGAAGAAAGCGTGTTGAATCTCTGAAGCAACCTCACCAATCGGCGTTCCTTCAAGCTCTTCCGCTAAACCACACAACCGATTAATCTCTTCAATTGGTGTATACTCATCAATCTCAAAAGGAAGTTCATAATCATGAATCGCATATTCCTCATATTCATTATTTAATCCAATTCGTTCTTTTATCTCATCAAAATCAACAGGTGGTGTAAACCAAGCACCAACTAATTCGCCTTCGTTATATCGACCTAAGTTCGCAATATAAACACGCATCTGTTCCATCGTGACTCCTCCTTACGCACCGACGATTCGATTGAATAAATTGAGTAAGACATCTTTTACACCAGAAGCATTAAAGACCAGACCTACCGCAATCAAGGCAATCACCAGGAAGCCAATCAATTTAGAAAACTCCCGCTTAAATCCTAAAAACAAACCAATGACCACAATTGCCAGTAAGACTAAGGATTGGGCATTGGTTAGAAACCATTGATACAAATTTTGTCCGAAATTCATCTTGTCACTTTCCTCGTAATATATATTTTGAAGAAACTTTCATTCCTTCAATCGCCCTTAGGGGCTATTCCTAATATGTTTAAATAAAATAACGATTACTACTTGGATACTGTAGGATATTCCTGAATAATAAGTCTTGGAAAGGACTTACGGGAAGACGCTATCACCTTCTGCAGTTTTACTGCGACAGAAAGTCTGTGACCCGAACCGTTGGTATAACCTCCAACACACTAGCTGAGTCCATTGACCTCTACCAATCCTAGTAGAGATTGGGTGGCTTAGAGGTTTAATGAATGAAACTCTATTATGCGAGGCTGTCGTTAGACAACGTGATTCTGGGATATCCCACAGTACCCAAGCAATTTCCGAATAATCAATGAAAGGAGGTCCTTCCACATGAAACTATTTGTCGGTTTAGACGTTAGTTCTGAAAAATTAGATGCTTGCTTTATGACAGACGATTCAACTTGCTCTGTTTTAAAAGAAGCATCTTATGGAAATAGTCAACTTGGCGCAAGCCAGATCAAAGAATACATTCTCGAATTTTCTCAAAAATTTGAGATAGAGAGCTTAGTGATTGGAATGGAGGCCACATCTTTATATAGCTTTCATCCAGCTATGTTTTTTAAAGAAGATCTTGAGTTAAATCAATTGAACCTTATGGTTTCAGTTGAACAACCAAATAAAATTAAAAAGTATCGTGATATTTTTGAAGAAAACAAAAACGATCAAATTGATGCTTTTTATATCGCTGACTATTTTCGCATCCAAAGGCAAGTCAACTCCATCATTAAAGAGGAAGAATACCTTGCCCTCCAACACTTAACTAGAACGCGTTATCAGCTAATTAAACAGCTGGTTCGTACAAAGCAACACTTTATCGAAAACATTTATTATAAATGCAACACGCTTTCTAAAGAACTAAAAGCAGAAGGTGGATCCGTTTTAAGTGCCACATTAGTAACTCTAATGACGGAAGATTACACAATGGACCAACTTGCCGAACTGTCATTAGAAGAGTTTGCGAACCTAATTCAAAAACTAGGGAAGTATCGTTTTAAAAATCCCGAAGGAATTGCAAAGGCAATTTCTAAAGCCATACGTAGTTCCTACCGGTTAGGAAAAGTCCATCAGGACTCTGTAGATATTGTTTTGGGTGTTCTAGCCAAAGAAATTCGTAGTCTTGAAAAGTTAATTAAAGACTTAGACAAAGCCATTGACGATTTAGTCGTTGTGCTACCTGAATATCAATGTTTAACCAGTATTCCAGGAATCGGTCCTGTTTATGCTGCGGGTATACTCGCTGAAATTGGCCCTATCAATCGCTTTTCAGATGAAAGCAAATTGGCTAAATATGCCGGTTTATATTGGCGACAGAACCAATCAGGTAACTCTGAGTATGAAAATACTCCTATGGCCAAACGAGGCAATCGTTATCTCCGTTATTATCTAGTTGAAGCCACCAACTCCGTAAGGAGATACGAGCCTGAGTACCATGCGTATTATAAGAAAAAATACGCTGAAACACCCAAGCATAAACACAAACGAGCCATCGTACTAACCGCAAGAAAATTTACGCGTCTGGTGGATACGCTACTACGTAACCATCAACTCTATATGCTACCAAGGAGCGTGATAGATAAATAACAGTATGTTATTGACGCTAATCCTTGGAAGTACCCGAAAAAATTTTTAATTTTGGTCGGGTTTAGTTCAGTGCGCTTCAAAAATTAACTACCTTTAAAAATCTTTTGAAAAATTATCTTGACTTATTACCACTAGACTTTCTTTTCCATTGCTTGGTTCGCCGCTACACTTGCATGCATCAAGCACATCACGGTAACACTAAGCATGCTGCCACCAAATGCCAATAACATATCTTTTACACTTCCTACCACAATTCCTCTTTTCATATAATCAAGTTTTCGATTGCCATACTTTGTTGTTCCAAAATCTTTTTATGCCGGTCTGATAAGCGCGCATTCTGTACCATATCCTGGATATAGGTTGTCTGATTCAACCGATCCAACTCCTTGGCCATCTTCCACGTAGGGGCGACTTGTCTACCTAGCCAATTTAAGGTTCGTTCAATGGTATACGGTTTCGGCTCAGAAGTCAGTTGTATCTCTTTCCGATTCCGTCCAATAAAACGCCCCCATTGTTCATTTAATGGCCAGTTAGTTCGCCTTTTGCCTTCTACTTTATCCGCAAATCGCAAGTAACGATTGATAATGGAAAACGTGGTACTTTCAATGCTACGACCCTTTAACAAATCTTGAATTGCATGATAGGCACGGTCATTTTTTAGTCGAATCTCAAAGCGATTTTTCGTTTCAGTTTTGTCTAATGGAATCCCTAGCTTGATATATTGTTCATAATCTTTTTCGTACAAACAAAAATAAACTTCACTTTTGAGACTGCCAATGTATAAGGTATTCCCCATACCATCCTTTTCATCAGCTTTCAACAGCTCCCCCGAACGGTAACTTTTAAAGGTACGAAACAAGGAAATACATTCTTCCTTCTGACATTTTTTCGTTAAATCAGGAATATCCAATAGCCCTACTAGATCATTGATTGCCAAATCTAAGCGTTTCATTACGCCACCGGCTTTTAGACAATCTTCGAAAAAGTCGTACCAGCTACGCTTTTGGGCGAGTAAAAAAGTTTCAAACTGCCGACAACCACGACCCTTTAATTCCAAAAGAACTCCTTTATCTTCTTCATGAGACAACATCACCACAATATCGCCCATGACATATTATTCTTGATAGGAGTAAAAGGCGTAATCTTCGTGGAGCATATAATCAAATTTCAGGTGGAGAATCTCTTGAATGATTTTCCGTGCATCCGTTGTGGGGAAACGAATCCTTACATAGTCAAACAGTAACGATAAAGGTAAATCGGGATTAAAACTTTCCAGTTGGTTAAAAATTTTTCTCATGGTTTTTGTAGAGGCAGTTACGCCACCGTTTTCTATCTGATTTAAATAGGGTCGACTAAGCCCACAAGCGGTAGCTAATTTATTTTGCGAAATACCATATTCATTGCGACGATCTTTTAATAACCGATAATCTAAATTCCGTTGTACCAAGTTCTCACCTCCAAATTCAAGGTGTTAACTTTTTCAAATGAGTTAACACCTATGCAAATTACTTAATATCCTTGCTACACCAGCAATTCTTAATCGTTGCTTGCTTATTTCTTGTGTTTTTGTACCCCCCTGTTAGATGCGGGGGGTGAGACATCATGGCCGGCTAGCGCCGTCCATGAACAGGCACAGGACCACGGACGATTTCTGCTTCGCAAATCCTCCGCGGTCAGTGCCTATCAGTTGAGTTGCTGATTGTGATTTCCTTTCCTTCCATATCTACTTTCATTGCATAGAAAAAAACCAAGAACATTTTTGCTCTTGGCTTCTACAACTATTCTCATTTCATATTTATTTTTCTTTATCCAAACCAATCAATTCACGTTGTTTTCGGTTGGATTCATCTGCTACAAATTTAAAGACTGTCTTCAGCTCTTTCGCAGAAGCATTCTTTTGTAATGTGGAAAAGTTACGGTTATACTTTTCCATAATTTCCTCAACTTTTTCTTTCTCAGTCATGTAGCTCTTCCTCCAATATTTCTTTTGTATAACTGATTGGCAATGTCAACTCAACATTATCAATATCCATCAGAAAATCAGAAATCGTATTTTGAAAGTCCTTCACTAAGATATTGATTGTCACTTGATCTTGAAATTTGCTCTTTCACACGCATCAAATTTTTTCGTGATTGGAAAAAAGCATTGATAAAACGCTCTTTAGAAACAAAACGCCCTTCAACCACTTCTCATTTTTTGGTAAAATCCCAAGCAATAAATGGATCTTGATAAACATAATAGACAAGCACATTGTAATTCTTTTTCAGTGCCCGTTCAATATTTTGTTTTACCTTAGAGGTCGCAAAAGTAGCATCAAGAATAAAACTATAGCCTTTTTTAAGAACTAAATCGAGAGCTGCATCTACCAAGAGTGATGATCCTCGTTGAAATTCATCTGAATTATTCCCAACATAACCTGGAAATAATACACGAAACTTATCAGCATCAATCACACAAAGATTACTATTTAATACCGTTAAAGTTTGGGCAGCCTCAGTCTTGCCAGCCCCAGGACTTCCAGCCATAAAAATGGCAGTTTTTTCCTCTTCTTTTTCTTTTCCATCAATAACAGAAGAAATAATTTCCTTCTTGTTCTCCTTGGCATATTGTAAAGAATCATCCTCTGTCATTTTTATTGCACCTCCCTGACACCTTCAAAGCTAGTTTATCATACTTTTAACCCGATGAACTAGTAGATTAAATTTTTCTGTATCTGTCATTTTTCTTTTGATTGTGCTACTTGTTTGATGGATTCTAAGAAATCATACCCTTTTGGCACAAGTGGCGTATAAAACTCACTAATCACACTCCCTCCAGTATCCACATAGCCTCGACCTTTGATGCGTTTCATAAAGAAATTTTTATCAACTTCTCCAAACATCATGGAATACCCGAGTTCACTCATACGACCCAAAGCCACTCGGAAGTTAAATTGATCGCGAATCCCGTCTCCTAAATATTTTGCATCCGGTCTTTGACAAGCCAGAATTAGAAAGAAACCAGACTGACGACCCAACATCACGATTTGTTTGAGCTTATTTAAAATCACCGCACTTTCTTTCGTCGTTAACATTTATAACGATAGGTAAGAATTTGATATAATCTCCATCTTTTCCCCCACTCCACACCGTACGTGAGCCTTTCACCTCATACGGCGTTCCATCTATTTATTTTCTATTGAATGTTTTGCAGATTACACATTTTTCGATAAAGGTTGATTTTTGCTATTTGCTCTGGCAGCAGTTTCAGTTCATTGACGTAGTGATCGATTATCATTTTATTTGTGGTATGGATCAAAAGATGGATATCCTTATGAATAATTCTCAAGTTATCAAATTTGTCGTCTCCACCAAGACTTTTTGGTAAATAGTGATGACAGTGAACGGCTTTTGCTGGCAAAAACTGTTTTGTAATCTCACACTTGCCTGATTTCATTGAGTAACGAGATATTCTATTATCTAAATACTCAACCATTCTATTCAGTATTTTCGATTCCATCAATTTTCTTAATTCTTGGTATACAAGAGACTGTAAGCTTTTGTGCTCCAACCTTTGACGACCAAACGGGGTAAACGGTGTATCTTCCGTATTAAATCCGTAAATTGTTTTTGTAGATACGTCGCAAAGAGGGTACAAATAGACTCCGGCTACTTTATACGTTTTCATCGTTGTCGAGTAAAACTTTTTGTAAGTAGGGGAAGCTTTGTTGGGATAACATCTTGTACTACAATTTGATAATCGGTTATACGTAGTGAATGAAAGAACGTAGTTCATCCTATTCAAATCTAAGTTAATATGAGTGGCATACCTGAAATAATTATGAACACCAAGCACTAGAGCATTAAATAGGAGAGCATTTTGTGCTGTAGGGCTCTTTTGAATATCTTTAATTCTTTGTTTAATCTCTTTTTTAATTTGATTTTTCTTTTTGTCAGAAATATGCGAATTACAAACCCATTTTTCCCCTTTTGTTTCACGCAAATGGTGAATCCTAAAAATTCCGATTTGCGTTTACGCAAGTTGACGATTTTAGACTTCTCATTGGAGATATCTAATTTAAGCCTGTCTTTTAGGTAGAGCTTGACAGCGTGGAACCATTTTAATGCGGACGGATAATCATTAGTCATGATTTTAAAATCATCTGCGTACCTGACAATATAGCCTTGCTTTAGATTTGTATCTCTTAAAGCACGAAATTTATTGTAACCTTTCGTATAGGGATACTTTGTTTCAAAGGTATGCCACTGCTTTGAGACCCAATGGTCTAAGTCGTTTAGAACAACATTAGATAATAGTGGAGAAATGATACCTCCTTGGATCGTTCCTTTGCTCGAAATACCTTCTCCCTGAATGGGTGATTTCAGAGATTTTGAAAGAATAGCTAAGACTCGTTTGTCACAAATTCCTATATTCCATAATTGTTTTATCAGTAAACGGTGATTTACATTATCAAAGAAACCCTTGATATCAATGTCTACTGCATAGTGCATCTTACTGATGTTTATGAGATACATAATGCGACCTAGAGCATGTTTTGCACTTCTCAATGGTCTGAACCCGTAACTATGTTCATAAAACTTTGCTTCACATATTGGCTCCAGTACCTGCTTGAACATCTGTTGGATAATTCGATCAATCATGCATGGAATTCCTAATGGGCGTTTCTCGCCGTTGGGTTTAGGTATCATTACTCGCTTTATGGATTTTGGTTTGTAATTTTCTAACTGACTGAGAATAAGATGTATAAACTCTGCTTGGTTCATTTCCTTATAGTTATCAATTGTGAAGGAGTCCGTTCCTGGTGTCGAAGACCCCTTGTTTGCCTTGATAGTGCGGCATGCTAAAAGAATATTATTTTCAGAAATGATTAACTCGTATAATTGATAAAACTTTTTCCCGTTTTTACTTTGAGTAAATAGCTGATCGAATGTTTCTTGTAGATCGTAATATTCCCAGTAACGTATTTTTGTGTTCAAGCGTGGCACCTCCATAACGGATTTCCCCACGTTCTTACCAGATCCTTGAACTTCATCTGTTTCAACATTCATTGTTATTAAATAGACTTAGGGCTATCCCTCCACGTTTGTTAGACGCTTCATCGGTACTGTGCCCTTACTTTCACAGAAACAAAGCAATTTCGTTATTACTTATATGCACCTATCTAGAAGTAGTCATTTATTTGATAGTTTTCTGCTTACATCGTTCCAATGTTTTTAGCTATCATGTATAACCTTAGGTATCTACTATGAGCCTGTGAAATTATAGCTTCTTCGTTAGCTATCCCGATTTTCATATCATGGAACCTTACTCGTCGGTATTTCACCATACGTCCGTATGTTCCTATCTTTCGACAAGATCAGCCTTTTAGACCCGTACATTCGCAGATTCGTCAGTCATTTTCAGACATTCTTACCATAGTTATCTTTTTCAGCCGCCCGCCCTATAGTCAGCCTTATGCTCAAACACTTAGGCAGATTTCAGACGACTTCACCTAGCTTCATACCAAAACCAATCTACTTCATTGATTAGAGCATGTAGGAGTATTAGCGGAGATGTTTCAGCTCAACTTGAAGGCTTTCATTCCATCTCTCAAAACATTAGTTGTCACTATTGATAATCTCAATAGGCTTCCATTTCACATCTATTCGATGCTTGTAGGAAAACGATTCGCACCCATATAAGCCACGTATTCATCAAAGATTAAAAAGTTTGGTGGAAGTCCAAGATAGGCATAATTTTCTCCTGGTTTGTAGTTGGGCATTTCTTTCATTGCCTTACTACGAGCTATCATGCGTTCATAAAAATCTTCCACACAAGCAGAAATTTCTTCCTTTTGAGAATATACGTGAGGCATCACCGTACCTAAATCAGCTAAATCTGCATTTTTGGGATCGAGGATAAACAATTCTGCATCTGACTTCAATAGTGCTTCGATAATGGTGAGGAGGAAATAGGTCTTCCCCCCACCTGTGCCACCAGCGATTAACATATGGGGTAAAGAATCATAAGCCCATACTTGATTTTTCATCAATCGCAGAGTCCCATTTTCTGCCACTACTTCGTCTATCCCAATTCGATTGGCGATCATATCATACAGTAAAGTATACTCCACATAGGAGTCTTTGAGTTCCTTTTCTACTAACTCACAATACAATCCACTTTCTAGCTTCTTTTCCAACTTCAATAGCTGCTCCTGATATTTCCCTAGTGAAATTTGAACGCGAATAGAAAGTAAACCCTCCTTCATTCGATAATAGATTTTGGGGAAGTAACTGATAGTCTCTCTGGTTCGACTACTATTTAAATCTTTGAAAAAGCCCTCACTTTGAGTTTGTTTCACTTCATACCAATGGTTTTCTAGAATCATCCGAGCTAGTTTTTGCCGATGCCACAAGCTTCGCCAATGATCAGGAAAAAAGTGAATATAAAGCAACAGCATAGCTCCTGAAAAACCGAGACTTCCAAGTAAGCAGATTAACTCCTTCATGGACCAAACAGTTTCAATAGTAGAAAGTGATACCCTAGAAATATCAAATTGTCTAAACTCTTGAAAATAAAAGACACCCATCCAACTGATTAACAAAGCAATTAGCCAGCCAAGAATAAAGTGATAAACCAAATGCTGATCTCTTGCACGTATGCGATGTTCTTTGTACATTTTGATGGTTTCCACCTCCGATCAAAAAACGCCCGATAGGATTTCATTGGGCATTTTCATATAGTTATGCTAGCCATTTATTACTACGGGGAATTGTTTCTTTTCAACCAATTGATTTAAAAAGCCTTCAATGGCATCTGGCATCTCCACACCGATTTCTTCCAAGACGGATTCTGCCTGCCGACATAAGTTTTCATTTACTTCGACAACCATAAAGAAGGACTCTTCTTCTTCTAACCAGTCTTGTACATCAAAGTCGTCTTCACTGTCGCTATTTTCTCCAAGTAAACCTTGATGCATAATCAGAAACATTTTTTCATCATAGGTTAATGCTTTAACGAGTTGTTCCTCAGTTAACTCACCTTTTCCATATTGATCGAGACAATCTAAAATATGTTCAACATTAATTTCCATAATCTTCACCTATTTCTTTCCTTCAATTTGGTTCGTAGAATTTCCTTGATTTGGTTGTCGTTTCAAGACTAAATCGTCTGCCTTAATAAACCAATTGACAGTAGTTCCTTCTCGAAAAACATAATTGGCGACTGTATCCACGATTGGATTGACCAACTCTACCTCTGCATCATAAGCAAACTCGCGTAAGGGCACATTAGCCGGGATACTAACTTGAATCATTCGCCCTTGTGCAGAGGATTTCAAATTATATGTTCGTTCTTTTACCTCATTACTAACCGTTCCATCCTCATTTTGCTTCCGTACTTCTCGGCGTAATGCGGAAAAACGCAACTTTCCAAATGTTAATACTGAATCTACGACAATACCTTCTGTTAATCTCATCTTCTTTTCCTCCTATTCTTTCACTAAATCATCAACATACAACACGTAATCAGTAAACCCACGATTTTCAATCTCATAGCCTTTGGCAACCAAATGGGGATTCACGGCTTTTAGCGGTTGGTCTTGATCAAAATCCTTTTCACCGGCTTCCGCAGCTACTACCACCTCAATATCATCGGCCCGTTGTTTGCTGGAGTATAGATGGTAACTGCGACCAATCACCGTAGTATTCCGTCCATATCCTTCTGTTAAAATTTCTCCTTCACCGGCATAACTTAACTTTCCAAACGTTTCGGCCATATCTGGCACAACAAATTTCAATTCCATCTTCTTTTCCTCTTTTCATTGTTAGTTTTGGATACAAAAATAGCGCGACCACTTTGTTAGGAGGCGGTCGCGCACGTTGGTTCTTAGGATTTACTTGTATCATCTCATCACCTTAGTTACGGCGATTCCAGAAATAATAGCCCGCCGTCGCAAAAATCAAAGTAAAACCAATGAACAGTAAAACATTGGAATTTTTCTCCCCAGTTTGAGGGAATGTCTTCACTGTGGGACTAGATTCTTGATAGCCACTTGGAACAGTTGGTGTTTCCGGTTGTTTCGGCGTACGTGGTGTGGTTGGAACTTTTTTGGGCGTTAAGGTTTGATTTTTTTCTTTTAGATCCTCATTGTGTTTCCCATTGATATTCTCATCTTTATCATAATTGATTTCTGCAAAAGTAAACTTAGTACTTTCTGGAAACTTTCCGGTATCTACTTTTTCCGCAAGCATAGTTTTGGTAAATTCTTTATCATTTACTTCATAATCAATCTTGCCTGATTTCCAAATTTCTTTGTTTGTACCATCCGGTAGTAGTGCATACAGAATTGTTTCGAAAGCCTCTTTTGAGCCATCCAGCACATCATGGGTAATCGATACATCATCAAACATATCCACCACATCACCATGAGTAAAGGTCTGAGAACCATCTTCTAGGTGGGCTTTTGTTTGGATGGAAACATGACGTTCCACCGTACAATTAACAGTTTGGGCTTGATTATTCAAGCTAGCATCCTTCGCTACTGGCTCATCGCCTGCTTCAAAAGCTTCCTTGTTTTCATACACATAGTTAAACAAGACGATAGTTTTATCCAAAACTTGTTCGGTCGTTAATTTATGCCGAATTTTCCAAGTACCTGTTTTCTCTTTGTTCGCCAAAGTGGTCGTTGTTTCGGCAATTACCACTGGTTTGGCTTTTTCATCTTTTTCTTGAGCATCTTTTGTGGCTTCTACATCAATGGCTTGCGCTACCACATACCAGTCTTCTTTAATTTCATGTAAGTTATAACTCAATTTATCAACGAGTTCAGTAGAATCAAGAGTACTCAATTCTTTGTTTCCGTCCTTCCAAGTTGCAAGAGAAGTCAAACTATCTTCTTCCTCAGGCAAATCATAGAGCATCAAACGGTTCAAACTAACAGAAAATGCTTTGTTCGTCAGCTTTTCGTAAGGAACGGTCACCGTTTTAATTGGTTGCTTTTGGCCTTGTTCGGTAATGGTAAAGACATACTCACTCTTCACAAAGTCTTCTTTGTTTTCCTTAAAAGTAGAACGGATTTCTAATGGCGTAATTTTTTGAAATCCTTCTGGCGCTTCTACTTCTTCAAGTAAATAATCCCCATAAGGAAGATTTTCAAACTTGCCGTAGCCATCAAAGCCTAATTGCTCATTATAAGCTGTGATTGCTTCATCTTCAGCACCTGTGATCTCATTGGTCCCTTCTAATGGCGACACTTTAAAGGTTAAGTCATTAAACCCAGTTTCGGCAGTGCCAGCGGCTGATCCGGCAAATTTGAAGAAATCAAACCCAAAACGAATAATCTGTTCTTTTGCCGTAACATCTCGGGTAATCACGGCATTTTTTTCGTTATCATCTACCTTTTTGATAGAAACAGGATACTTCGTTTCATCCAAGGTATATCCTTCAGGTGCTTTGGTTTCTTGCCAGTAGTACTCGTTGATGGCTAAGTGTTTAACGGCAGCTTGATTCTTTTCATCTAAAGCCAGAGTCACTGTTTCATCAGAAGCTTTCGTTCCCTTTACCAATTCTGGTTTAAAAGCTTCACTCCATTTAACCGCTTTTCCATCCTTAGCAGTAAACAAGGTATATTCAGTCCCCTCAAAGACTGCCCTGCCTTGTGTTTTATCTCCAGTATCCTTGTCTTCTTTTATCAGAGTTGTTTCCCCAGTAATTTCTTGGTTTTGCCCTTTGATATTGCTGGTCACAAGGGCCACGGTTTGATTGGCATACTTCAATTCGACTTTTACTGCTTTAAAGGTATTCACGAAGCCATTAGATGCTTTGGTTTCGGTCACGTAGTAAGTTCCCAATTCCAATGCATTAGCAATCTCTTTTGGTGTTTCTGCATGACCTTTTTCATCCGTGGTCATTTCTTGAACAATTTCACCAGTAGGACTGTCCTTGCGAATAGCAAACGTGTTTCCAGCTAAAGAGTAATTGTCGTTCCAAAGATCACTTCCTGTTTCAATCCCGGTTTTATCCAGAATGATTTGACCTTTTTCCCGCGTATTTTTTGAAGTCATAAAAATGGTTTCGCCTACTTTAATCGTAGCAGTCATGGGTATGGTATCAATCGTATAAGGCGCCGGCACCGATTTTTCGGTAATGGTTACCTTTGTACCATGAGGAATCCCATCCAATGTAGCAATGCCTTCTTTGTCAGTAGTCACGTCTTTTGCAGGTAAAGTTTTTCCAAAGTCTAAATGGAAAACCGTTCCTGGTACAATAGCACCTGATTCTTTATCAACTTTTTTGATTTTTAAAGAACCCTCGGTTTCTACATCAATTTTGACCGTGTAAGTGTTCGGTTTATCAATCGCCCCAGCCATCAGGGTTTGTTGGCCAACCTTTTTATAGGCGACAGGTGTTCCGGTGCCAGCAGATTTCTTAAGCGTCAGCACACCACTTTCTTTTGAACTGGCATTTGGGGTGATTATCAACTGATTGCCATTCACACGATAATCAATGTTTGCGGTATTTTCCACCACTTCATCAAACTCTGACAAATTCAGATTATTCGTATCCGTCATAGTAGTCGATTGCCCTAATACTATTTTAGCCGTACTATTATGGAAGCTTGGTTTCTTCTGATAATCGGCAATGGCTTGATTGATTTTTGCCTCAATGGCTGCGATATTTACGGCACTACCATTCAATCGTTTGATTGAGTGAAGGGTATACCCATTAACTTCTTGCCAGATCATCTTCTGTGCCACAATATGAGTATCTACATCTGTACCGGCTTTTTTCCATAGAACGGAAACTAGTTTCGCTTTCTCTGGCATATCAGGCAATGGATTTTTCTCATAACCCGGCGTGAACTCATTGTCAATTGGGACTCCTGGCTCAATACAGAAAACATCTTGTTTCACGCCGTTGTACACAGCATAATGTGGAACAGTGACTTCTGACATTGGACGACCGTCACTGAAAGTTCCTTCAACAACATATTGATGCGCTAAATCTAATTCAACCGTCACTGTTTGTGGATGAGCAATTTCATCAGCAAAGACAATCATAGGATCAATCGCCCCTACAATTGTTTAACCTAATAAAGCTAAAGCCGCAAACAATCGCCATTTTTTAAATATCGGCTTTATCATAAAATAAAATCCCCTTTCGTTTTTAGGTAATAAAAAAGACGTTCAACTTTTTAGTTTGAACGTCTAGTCTAGAGTTTTACTATTTAGTTTTCTTCTTTTTAGATAAGTTATTTCTCTGCTTATTGATTTTGATTTTTCGATAGTCAAACCCTATTTCTGTCATCAACTCTTCCCAATTTTTATTTGTTCTTTTCATTATTGTATCAACTGATGGTAACTTTGGTGATTGAACTAGTTTTCGAAATTTCGTCATTGATAAATCATCCTGTAATTTTAATCGGACTATTTCATTTCTTAGTTCAATCATTAGTTCAAAATCAGTAAAAGAAGACTTCTCTGTATTCTTTCTAAATAGATACCTTATATCTCCAAATCTCTTTTTTAATGTACTCAATGAAGGAACGTCTTTTCCTACTGATCTTTTTTCATACATACGCTGAGAAGTTATTTTCTCAACCGTGATAAAAGACTCTACTATTTTCAATAAATCTTTTTCTGATATTTTTGCCCATTTCCCATATTCTCCATTATCACACCCAAGACTAACTAATAAGTTTTTCCATGAACCATATTTTTGATTGATAAACCACATACTTGGTGCAGAATTGGGATTTTCTAATAATTTCCTATGATATTGACGGCTAGATTTTATTTCGTGTTTTTCGATAAATTGATTGATTAACAAAATCAGTTTTAGATCACTTAGATTCTTCCATACGATTCGTCCATCATCTTGTTTCACGATAAAAACTCCTAAAAATTATTTAGATAGAATCCTATCACATCAACTTTTTAGTAGAAAAGTACATGTTTTGGCTTTTTCGAAAAAAGTCGACCCTTTTAGTAACTCGGGTTCAGAAGTTGCTAAATTCGGTAAATGTTTTGGTATTTTTCGTATTAAATTTGTCGTCAAATTGACTACGAAATTTTGCCCTATTTTGACGACACTGATAGTCAAAATCGGACAATCTAGGGCAATTTAATGGAATATGAATGAAAAATGATCCAAAATAGCCAATTGAGGCTTAAAACTGTGATAGTGAAAAAAGAAAAAGCCCTTGATATACAAGGACTTTTCACAGATTTCAGATTTCCAAGGAAGTTTTCCGTGTTTATCTTCTGATTTCTTTGATACGAGCTGCTTTTCCGTGTAATGCGCGTAAGTAGTAAAGTTTTGCACGACGTACTTTACCGTAGCGAACCACTTCAATTTGAGCAACACGTGGTGTGTGTAATGGGAATGTACGTTCCACACCAACACCATTTGAAACTTTACGTACTGTGTAAGTTTCGCTGATTCCAGCACCACGGCGTTTAATTACAACACCTTCGAATAACTGGATACGTTCACGAGTACCTTCGACTACTTTCGCATGAACGCGAACAGTGTCACCAGGGCGGAACGCAGGAATATCCGTACGTAATTGTTCTTGTGTTAATTCTTGAATTAATGGATTCATTTTATCCTTCTCCTTATTCCCAAATATTCTTATGGTCACTTCTGCCACAGCGGAATATTGTAATAGTTAGAGCGCATTGCACTCACCAAATTAGTTTACCACAGACAAAATAAGCTGTAAAGAGAATTTTCTTGAAAGTTCCCTTATTTTTGCTCTTCTTGTTTAATTTCCTCTAATAACTTCAACATTTCAGGCGTCATTTCTACTGATTCCAACATGTCAGGTCGACGCAAAAAGGTCCGTCGTAATGATTCTTTTAGTTGCCATTCTGCAATTAATTTATGGTTACCATTCGTTAGCACGGCAGGGACTTCCATATCGTTGAAAATAGCAGGTCTGGTATATTGTGGATGCTCTAATAGGCCAGTGGAATGTGAATCCGTTTGTGCAGAAAGATTGTTACCTAAGACATCAGGTAATAAACGGACTGTCGCATCAATCATGACCATTGCGCCTAATTCGCCCCCTGTTAAAACGTAATCCCCCAATGAAACTTCATCTGTGACCATCGTGCGAATTCGCTCATCATAGCCTTCATAATGTCCACAAATAAAAACTAAATGTTCTTCTTGTGAAAATTCCTCGGCCATTTTCTGATTAAACGGTTTTCCTGCTGGATCTAATAAGATGACCCGTTTTGGTTGCTGGTTTGTCTCTTCTTCAATTGCCTTTAGGTTATCATAGATCGGTTGTACTTTTAAAAGCATCCCCGCGCCACCGCCATACGGATAATCATCGACCGTTTGGTGTTTGTTATCTGAAAAATCGCGAAAATTAGAGACATTCAATTCTAATAACTGCTTTTCCCGAGCTTTCCCAATAATTGATTCCCCCATTGGTCCTTCAAACATTCTAGGAAAAAGAGTTAATACATCAATTCTCATCGTCAATCAATCCTTCTGGAATGTCCACATCAATCCGTTGATTTTCGACATCGACTTTTGTAACAACGCCTTCAATATACGGTAAAAGCAAATCTTTTTTCTTTGGTCGTTGGACGACCCACACATCATTCGCACCAGGAGATAAAATTTCTTTAATTTTTCCCAGTTCACTACCAGTTTCATCATAAACAGTGGCACCAATGATTTGGTGATAATAAAATTCGTCCTCTGCCAACTCAGCGAGATTGTCTTTTGCAACTTTTAAAATACCGTCACGATATTTTTCAACATCGTTAATATTTGGATGTCCTTCAAAGCTTAAAATGTCAAAATTCTTATGCTTGCGGTGGGACTTCACGACCAATTCAATTGGTGCTTTTTTCTCTTGAAATAGCAGTAAGGTTGCTCCTTTTTGATAACGTTCTTCTGGAAAATCCGTTTTCGAAATGACCCGAACTTCTCCTTTGATTCCTTGTGTGTTCACAATTTTTCCTACATTTAAATAATCTGTCACGTGAAAGCCTCTCTTCCTTGTATTTCATCTTTCCTATTCTACCATTTCTTACGCGCAAATTCTATGAAAAAACAAAGGCCAACTTTTCCAGTCAGCCTTTGTTTTTATTAATTCGTTAAACCAGTTAATGTGCCATAAATTAAAAATAAATTCAATAACGTCAAGGCAATTGCAATAATCCAAGCTAAAAATTTCACCCACGCTGGATTCGCAAATTGGCCCATTAATTTTTTATCACTTGTATACATCGTTAAAGGAATAATCGACACTGGCAAAGCAATACTTAGGAAAACTTGAGTATAAAGTAACAAGTCTTCAACAGCCGTTTCGCTACCGCCATAAATAATGACACAGATAATGACTGGCACAATTGCTAACAAACGAGTTAACACTCGTCGTGCCCACAACGGCATTTTTAAATGGATAAAGCCTTCCATTACAATTTGTCCTGACAGCGTACCTGTAATCGTTGAATTTTGACCCGAAGCCAGTAAAGCAATTGCAAAAAGAATACTTAACACTGGGCTAGCAATATTACCAACAATATCTGGATTTTTCAGAGCATCAAATAAATCAACGAATTTACCTAATTCACTGTTGGTTCCATAAAATAATGCTCCTCCTAAAATTAACAACAAACAATTTACGACAAAAGCGACAGTTAATTGAATATTTGAATCCCAAGTAGTGAAACGAATTGCTTTGGCTTTCTCAGCATCATCGTTACGATCAAATTTCCGAGCTTGCGCAATGGAAGAATGCAAATATAAGTTATGAGGCATGACTGTCGCTCCAACGATTCCCAAGGCTAAAAATAACATGGATTTATCTGTCGCTATTTTTGTGTCTGGAATAAAACCTCGTAATACTTCACCAACATTTGGATCTGCTAATGCCACTTCATAAGCAAAAACAAAAAAGATAACTGCAATTAAACAAGAAACAATTGCTTCGATTTTGCGAAAGCCTAACTTTGTCAGTAGCAAAAGTAATAAAACATCAAACGTTGTTATCAACACACCAATTAATAATGGAAAACCAAATAATAATTGCAAAGCAACGGCACCACCAATTACCTCAGCGATATCTGTTGCCATTATGGCTAACTCCGTCACCACCCACAAGGCAACGCCCGTTCGTTTACTTGTATGCTCTCTAGTCGCTTGAGCTAAATCCATTCCTGTCACGATTCCTAAGCGTGCAGCCATACTTTGTAGTAACATGGCAACTAAACTAGAAAGTAAAATCACACTAAGTAACGTGTACTTATATTCCGCTCCGCCAGCAATTGACGTAATCCAATTTCCTGGATCCATATAACCAACAGCCACTAAAGCGCCAGGTCCGCTATAGGCTAACAAAGTTCGCCAAAAGCTTGCGTTTTTAGGTACCTCGACGGTATTATTTATCTCTTCTAAACTAGGTCCATTTGCATAATTAAGCATTTTTTCCGTTTTCTTTTCTTTCATCCAACATCCCTCAATCTATCTTGTTCACACATTTCATTTTTAGGTACACCTAAAACTAGTTAACATAATTATAGTCTTCTTATTCTTCGTTGTAAACTGTTACATTCTAATTTTTTAAGCACTTTCGCTATAAATCGTTTTGTTTTTACCAAAAAATCCCTTACACTTATTTTATCATAGATCGGAGGTTATGAGGATGAAGTTAGATATGGTCGGTATTATCGTCAACGATATGACACAAGCACTCTCTTTTTACCAAACGCTAGGTTTTAACGTGCTGGGAGAAGCTTCGCCCGATTACACAGAATTACAAAACAATGGCGTCAGAATTTCTTTAAATTCACTACAAATGATTACTGGTGTCTATGGGTTTGCGCCTAGCCAACAAGGCGATAAAATTGAACTTGCTTTTCTTTGTGAAACGGCCGCAGAAGTTGATAACACCGTGAAAAAAATGAGCCAAGCTGGTTACATTGTTTTTAAAGAACCTTGGAATGCACCTTGGGGCCAACGATACGCAATTATTAAAGACGTGGATGCAAATTTAATTTCACTCTTTGCCCCTCTATAATATTACTAAAAGATGCGCCACTTTCGTTTCTTTTACTCTCTTTCGAAAGATCAGTGCAGAATGGGTCTTAAGTAGGATGTCTTTTCTGTCTCTTTTTTTGTATAATAAACTTATCAAATGATGTGTATCTTACAACTTTGTTCGTTTGCAGAAAGAACAAACGATGTTTTTTATTGATAAAAAGTTATATACTAAAAGTACGATGAGTATAACTAAAGGAGATGAGAAATGTGAGTGTTACCCTATCTAGAAAAATTGTTAATATTATTTCCATTTTGGGCATTGTTGCAACCATAATTGCAACCATCTATTTTATCCGATTAGGTGTCTTCAAGGACATCAATGCACTAAGAGGACTAGTAGGGCAATCTGTCATTCTCGGTCCGATTATTTTCATGTTAATTCAGATTATTCAAGTGGTTATTCCGATTATTCCTGGTGGTGTTAGCTGTGCTGCAGGGGTCTTGATTTTCGGGCCAACAATGGGCTTCGTCTATAATTACGTTGGTATTGCACTTGGCTCTATTATCATTTTCTTATTAGGTCGTAATTATGGGAAACCATTCATTATGAGCCTTGTCAGTGATAAAACATATAACAAGTATATCGGTTGGTTAGACAATGAAAAACGTTTTGAACGATTGTTTGCTTTAGCAATTTTCTTCCCGATTGCACCGGATGATGCGCTTTGTTTAATGGCCGGTTTAACAAAAATGTCTGTGAAAAAATTTACTCTGATTATTTTATTAGCAAAACCTGCTTCTATCTATTTATATAGTCTTGCGTTAATTTATGGCGGTACATTTTTAACTAGCTTACTGGGAATGTAAAATAAATAAAAAAGCGAACGGACTAAATCAAAACTCTGCCTGTGTCAGTTTGATTTAGTCCTTTTATTATGGAATTTTGGTAGAAACTGGGGGACTTTTGATGTTTAGTTATTTTAAAAATAGTATTGTGAATACGCTAGATTTTCTTAAAGGAACAACGGCGTATTTTCGCGACGTGCTCTTGATGCACGGATTTATGTTATTCGTTCTATTGCCTTTATTGACAAGTTTGTCCAAATTGGTACTCAAAGAAGGTGGGATTGATTATATTTCCTACGATAACTTAGGGGCAATTGCTACGCAACATCCCTATGTCCTTTTGACTTTTCTACTAATTGGGCTGTTAATTTTACTGGCGCTCTTTTTTGAATTTACCTTTTTATTGCTTAGTGTTTATTTTATTAAGAAAAAGCAACCAATTACTCTAACGCAATTATTGCACGGCACCTTGCTTCAGATCAAAAAAGTTCGAGGAATTACCTTTCTGTTTTTCCTGGCATATTTCTTTTTGATTTTACCATTAAGTGGGTTAACCTTCCGCTCTTATTTATTAACAAGAGTTAAGATTCCAGCCTTTATCTTAGATTTTATTTTTGCAAATCGCGTCATTATTATTATTGGTTTCGTATTGTTAGAACTGATTATCTTATATTTAGCGATTCGACTTGCTTTTGCCCTTCCAGAGTTGATTTTACGTGATGTTGGTTTTCGTGAGTCTTTAAAACGTAGTTGGCAAATTACAAAGCGACGCTTTTTCCAGATTTTAGGGCAATTTATTATCATTGGAGGAACTGTTTTAGGGATTTTTACGGCTGGCTATTTCTTGATATTTTTAGGTCAAACCGCAGTCGAAACGTTTAAACCTGAGTGGTCTTTACCTAGCGCTGTCATCGCTATGACACTCCTTCAGGTTATGATGCTCTTAAACTTGGTGTTGTCTAGTGTTGCTATTTTTTACATTATTGTTGATGATATGGAGGATGAAGGGATTTTGCCTGACACGCCAGAATGGTTCACCCCGAAATCAGAGGTTCGGGTAGAATGGACCACCTTCAGAGTCGTTCTTTTTTGTTTGATTGCAATCATCTTCGGAATTGGTGTAGGCACCTATAATACGAATTACCTAAGTCATACACCTGACCGAAAACCGGTTACCATCTCCCATCGTGGTGTCAATGGTAACAATGGCGTTCAAAACACCTTGGACTCTTTAATCGAGACCAATAAGGCAAAACCTGATTATGTTGAAATGGATATTCAAGAAACCAAAGACCATCAATTTATTGTCATGCACGATTTTAATTTACGGGCGTTAACGGGTGTTAATAAACGACCAAATCAATTAACACTTAAAGAATTAACGAACATGAATGTCACAGAAAATGGTCAAACTGCTAAAATGGTTTCTTTTGATGATTATTTAGCCAAAGCCAATCAATTAAAACAACGTTTATTAATTGAAATCAAAACCACGCCTCAGGATAGCCCTGATTTAGTACAGCGCTTTGTCAAACAATACCGTGAAAATATTTTAGAAAACGGCCATATCCTTCATACCTTAACCTATGATACGGCGATGGCCTTAAAGAAAGAAGAACCACGCTTTTATGTAGGCTACGTTATTCCTTTCAACATTGTGGGACCGCCTAAAATGCCAGTTGACTTTTTTACTATGGAATACAGTACAATGAATCGTAACTTTGTAAATGCCGCTCATCATGATGGGAAAAAGGTTTATGCTTGGACAGCAAATGATGAAGATGTTATGACGCGAATGATTTTTTATGGCGTCGATGGTATCATTACCGATCAGCTCAGTCTACTGAATGAAACAATGAAAACCGATTTAGAAAACCCAACATACTCCGATAAACTGTTGAATTTCGCTATTGGAATGGGTTAAAAAAAAGAGCGTGGGACAAAAATCACTTTGGATTTTTGCTCCACGCTCAAAAACTGATAAACGGCGGGAACAGAAGCAACTCCTTCGGAAATAAGCCGGAATTATCCAAAAATTAAAGAACAATTTTCGGAAATTCCTTCTTATTTCTCGGAGTTAAACGCTTCTGTCCCGACCTCTTTTACGTTCATGTTAGTTGTTTTTACCAAAAATTCTTAAGAAAGCTAAGAATAAGTTGATGAAGTCAAGGTATAATTGTAATGCGAAGAAAACGGCCATCCCAGTACCTGCTTGATCACCTGTTTGCGCATAGACTTGGCGTATACGTTGGTTATCATAAGCAGTAATCCCTGAGAAAATTAGGACCATTAAAATGGAAATAAAGAATTCTACAGCACTACTGTGTAAAAGGAACATATTTAGCAACATCGCAATGATAATTCCGATTAAGGCACTATAAGCGGCATGACCAACTGCTGATAGGTCTTTCTTCGTAAAGACACCTACTAATGACATCGCGCCAAAGGTAGCTGCTGCACTTAAAAATGCGCCGGCCACTGTTCCACCAGTATACATTAATAACGTCACGGATAAAGTGACACCATTTAATAATGCATACGCAACAAATCCTGCAATCGCAATGGTTGGATTCTTCTGTGCTTTTGCGCCTAGATATAAAACTAAGCCAATTTCAACAAGCCAAATCATCCAAAAAGCTAAGCTTGATTGGAATAAAGTAGCTAGAACAGGTAAAAAGACAGTTGTCATTGCATAAGCCATGATTGCGCTAATACCAATTCCTAACGCTAAAAATCCGTAAATTTTGGCATAAAATTTATTCAAACCTGTGCCAGTTTGGATATACTCTTGATTATTCATAAGTTAAAGTCCCTTCTTTCTCTGTTAGTTCATCAATCGTCACTTGGGGTGGTTGAACCATCACCACTGCATCTAACACGCGATTTTCTTGCTCATTAACAGCCTCAACTGAAATGGTAATCACATCTTTCATTTTGTCGACTTTGATTACTTCTAATTGGAAAGTCAATGTTTCGTAATGAAAAACGGGTTCCACAAAGTTCACAGAGAAATTCACAACATGTGAACCTGGTCCTGGTAAATGTTTTGAAATCGCACTAGTGATAATTCCCATCAGCATAATTGATGGTACGATTGGTTTTTCATATTCTGTTTTTTGGGCATAATCATGTTGGATATATAAAGGATTCGCATCATTGGTCAAGCCCAAGTAAAGTAATAAGTCCTTGTCTTCAATTGACTCTGTCAAGGACAACGAATCTCCCTCTTCGATATCTTCGATGGTTTTGCCTAATTTTCTCGGTTTTCCGATATTCAAATTAGTACACCTCCATTATTGATAAGATAATTGTACCAAAATGTACTTAAAAGGCAAGCTAAAAAGTAGTCTTTAAAGGATGTTTAAACAAAACCAACTTATCTGCCATGCTAGATTTTAAAAACAAACAACGGAACAGGAGCAGCTTCTTATTTTTTGAAGCCAGATACCCCTGTCCCGATTTTGTTTATGTTCTCTTATAAAACGTTTCTAGTTGTGTTACTTAGTAATGTTTCGTAGGCTTGTTCAAATTTCTGAACGTCGCCAGCACCCATAAAGACCACCACTGCATTTTCAAAATCTAGTAAAGGCGACACATTATCTTCGGTAATTACTTGTCCACCTTTTTGAATTTTTTCACCTAAATCTTCAATGCGTACCTCGCCTTGTGTTTCACGCGCAGAGCCAAAAATATTACATAAGAATACTTCATCTGCCAAATCCAGTGCTTCAGCAAATTCATCCATTAAGGCAATTGTTCGTGTAAATGTATGTGGCTGGAAGACAGCAATAATTTCTTTGTCAGGATATTTTTGGCGGGCGCCATCAATCGTTGCTTTAATTTCAGCTGGATGGTGCGCATAATCATCAACAATAATCATGTCACTGACTTTTTTCTCGCTAAAACGACGTTTCACACCTTTAAAACTTAGCATTTCTTCTGCGACTTTTTGCATATCAAGTTTTTCAAAATAAGCCACAGCAATCACACCTAGCGCATTCATGATATTGTGATGGCCAAATGCTGGTAAGACAAAATGACCTACAAAATCAGCCTTGTGATAAACATCAAAAGATGAGCCTTCCGTTGTTCGTTGAATATTTCGGGCTTGGATATCATCCTCTTCGCTGACGCCATAATAATAAACTGGCACTTCTGATTCTAACTGGCGAAGATACTTATCATCACCATAAGCAAAAATTCCTTTTTTGACTTGATGAGCCATTGTTTGGAACGCTGAAAAAACGTCCTCAATGCTCTTGTAGTAATCTGGATGATCAAAATCGATATTCGTCATAATCGCATAATCTGGTGAATAAGCCAAGAAATGACGGCGATATTCACACGCTTCAAATGCAAAGAAATCAGCATCTGGTTCGCCGTGGCCAGTGCCATCCCCTATTAAATAACTAGTTGGATTGATACCACTTAATACATGTGCTAGCAAACCAGTCGTACTTGTTTTCCCATGTGACCCTGTTACAGCAATGCTTGTGTACGGTTCGATAAAACGAGCAATGAAATCGTGGTAACGAATTACTTCTGCGCCTAATTCGATGGCGCGGGCGATTTCCTCATGGGTATCTGGAAAAGCATTTCCAGCAATAACAATCATGTCTTTATCAATATTATCTGCATTAAACGGTAAAATAGGGACACCTGATTTTTCAAGATCCCGTTGTGTAAAGAAATACTCTTCTACATCTGATCCTTGAACGTTGTAGCCTTTTTGGTGTAAGACCAACGCTAATGAGCTCATGCCAGAACCTTTAATTCCGACAAAATGGTATAATTTGTTCTCTTGATTTCCCATTATAATCCTCTTCTCTGTCACTATATAAAACATACCTTTTTTAAAAAATTTTCAATCATACGAGATTCATTATCGTATAAAACAAAAAAATAATCAACTATTAAAACAGAATAAAAAACTTACATGTTTCAAATCCACATGCAAGTTTCATCTCTTAACTAAAATATTTACTGTTTTCTAATACAGAACTTGAATCTTCTAGCATCCCACTTAATGGTTTATCCAAGATGCCCTTTTTCTTCTCTTCTGTCACAGGTGCTTCCGGCTCCACTTGAGCATTCGCTTTAGCTAATTTTTTCCCATAAGCAGTTTGACTTTTAGCATTTTTCTTTGCGGCATTCAAACGGGAACGCGAACGTAAATCCAACGCATCTTCGCCAAAACGTTCTAAGTCTGGTTTGATTTGTTGATATTGTCGTCTAGTTAAAGGAATCTCAGGTTCTGAGGTTGGAATATTAAACTTCCGCACCGTTGGATCTTCTTCCGTATCTTTCACTTGAAAAGCCGTTGGTTCATCATCAAGAATGACATATGAACGCCGATCTTTTTTCATTGCTTTTAGCAACTCTTCTTCAGTAAAACTAGGTTCCTGTTCCTCAGGAATCACAGAAGCCGGGATATATTTAGGAACAAAATAAGAAGGTGTCGTTTTCTGCACTAATGGTGATGCGGCAGGTCTACTTGGTTTCGCTACGACTTCTTTTTTTTTATACGTTTGTGTCCAGCCATTTCCTTTTGGCGTCCCAAAAAGGCTATTATTTTTTTTCGTTGCTTGTTTATTTTTCGTTGCTTTACTAGCATGTTTTGTGTAGTCTGGCAAATTAGAACGATGACGTGCTAATTGCTCTTGTTGTGCTGCCGTTAATTGTTGTGTTTGTTTATTTGTAGTTGATTGATTCGTTGTTGGTTGTTGGACGGATGGTGTGCTTTGTCTAGTATCTTCGGCAGATGTTGCAGTTCTTCTGCTACCAGACATTGCTTTACCAATCAGATCATCTTGAAATAAGTTACGTTCATTATCTGTTGGTAATTTTACGCCCTGTTCATCATCATACGCTGGAAAACGGAAATGTTTTCTCTTCACTTGAGCATTATCCATTGCGGTCATTCCTTTTATTTTTCTTTCTCATTAGTTTAACACATTCTCAATGAATACTAAAGAACTTGCCTGAATTTTTAAGAGAACAAAAAAAGAAACCTCCGTTTAAAAAGGTTTCTTTTTTGTTTATTTATCTAGTTGTAATTTGGCAAAGTCCGCTTTGACTTGAATGAATGACTGAAACAATTGTAAAAACTGAAAGAGTCGCGCCCGATTTTCAAATTCACTTCTTGTTTGCGGTAATGGTTTTGTGCGATAGGTTTCATAAACGGTCTTAATTCGATTCATAATTTCTTGTCCATCATTATTCTCTGCAAATGTTTCTGCCGTATATTCCAACAATTGTTGAATATAGCGAACTTGTTGCGCATCAACAGTAATATCTTCTAATAATTCCAACATGTTTTTTAGAATATTACTTTGCATTTTTCTCATCGCAAAGTACTCTAAATAGTACGTATTGGTAGACAGCAATTGATTCTCGGCATGATTTTTGGCCCACGTCTCGCCTGTGCGAATAAAGGTTTTTAAATCTGCACAATGCATGACCAAATTTCGCTCTCCTGCAGCGTTGTTTAAATGTAGCGCCATTTCCCTTAAAATTTTACGAAACATTGTTTCAATGACTTCTTGGTCTTCTCTTAAACGTTTTTCTGTATCAGGCATATAGGAATTAGCTAATAACGCTAGTCCCACACCAATACTCATTAATAAAAACTCATTTCCAATAATCGCCCAAGAAAGATTTTTTTCGACTAAATAATGAGTTACCAAAACGGAACTCACAACAATCCCATCAGATAATTGAAAATACACAGCTGCTGGAATAAATAATAACAAAAAAATACCAAAAGCAATCGCTGTAAAACCCAAAAAAGTAAAACAAATATACGCTAAAATAGTTGCTAAAGCTAAGGATAACAAACGATAAATTCCTGTCATGACAGATGTTTTTTTCGTGCTAGTAACACTTAAGACCGAAATAATCCCTGCCGAAGGGGCATAAAGTAATCCCAGTTTTTCCGCAATAATCATTGCTAATGCAGCGCTAATGGCTGTCTTGACTGTTCGTAAACCAATTTTCATGCATACTCCCCTTAAAAAATAATAATTCTTCACTTTTCTCTAGTAATTTTACCTCTATTTCGGTTATCATTAAAGAGAAAAGTTATTTAGGAGCGAATATTTATGATAGTGGGTCGATTTCGTTTAGGCATGCGAACGTTAAAAACAGCAATTGCTGTCATGCTGTGTATTCTTTTATTTCAATTTTCCCATCGTGGCTCACCTATGATTGCCTGTTTAGCAGCTGTTTTTTCGCTAAGACAAGATTTAAATACCAGTTTGTCTTTTGGAAAATCGCGCATTATTGGAAACACATTGGGTGGCTTTTTAGCTTTGCTTTATGTATTAGCACAAGATTATTTTCCTAATCAACACTTAGTAGAATTACTGCTACTACCACTTTTAGTCATTATCGTCATCGTTGTTTCTGATGGGATTAATAACAATGCTGGGATCATTTCTGCAACTGCGACACTTTTAATGATTTCTTTAAGTATTCCGCAAAGCGATTCCTTTCAATATGCAATGGAACGTGTGTTGGATACATTCATTGGGACCTTTATAGCGATTGGTTTAAACGTCTTTTTACAACCTAAGCCAGCAGAAGAAGCCCATGAAATTTCTGAAGATTTAGCTGAATTAGAAAAGAAAGAAAAAGAACTAGAAACTTTACGCCAACAAGTTCAAGCGCGGATTGCTGCAGAAGAAAACACTGATGACAAGGCAAATAAATAAAGAAACAGCCGATTGAAGAGAATAACAATCGGCTGTTTCTTTATAGTTCCCAATTCGTTTTTGCTTGAAAGTTGGCGGCTGCGCCAATCAAGTTGGCATCATTTTGATAATGGCAGGTCACGATTTCTGGAACAAAATCTTTTAATTCAAAGGTCTGTAAATGCGTTAGCATCCGGCGATTAATCTCTGCTAATAAGCCTTCTTTAGCAGAAACACCGCCTCCGAGTACAATCATTTCAGGATCATAAGAAAACTGTAAGCCGAATAATCCTTGTGTTAAATAATCATAAAAATTATTGACTTCTTCGCGAGCAATCTCATCCCCTCGTTGTGCCAGTTCAAAAACTTCTTCTCCTGTCACCGCCTGTTTTTCGACTCCAATTCGTTCACAATAGCGCTGAGCCATTTTGACAGCTGTACCAATTTCACTGAATGTTTGGCCATTACTTAAAAAGTTCAGTCCAAACTCGCCTCCATATAAATGAGCGCCTTTGTACAATTCACCATTGCGAAAAATTGCTCCGCCAATTCCTGTCCCAATAACGACAAAAAGCACTTCTTTTTTCCCTTTCGCCGCGCCTTCATATATCTCAGCTAAACCAGCACAATTCGCATCATTTTCGATAGTCACTGGTAAGCCAAACAACGCTTCTAATTCTTCATAAATGTTAAAATGATGAATATATGGAATGGCGGAAATCCCTAAAATCTGTTGACTTTTTTCGTCAACTACTCCAGGTGAACTAAAAGCAACACCACTAATCGACTCATTTCTTTTGTCTGCATAAACCGAATATAAATGCGCTTTCATTTCTTCCCAAGAGCCAGGTGTTGGAAAGCTCCCTTGATTTGTTAATTCTTTGCCTGTCCAAACGCCGTATTTCACGGAAGAACCGCCAAGATCAAATGCTAAAATTGCCATATTTATCCATCCTTTTCTACTTCTGTTTTCTTATTTCTTCGATACGTATACGGTCCATGATAGGTCTCATCAGGATTTTTCGTCAAGCGAAATTTCAACGGAACATAGTCAATGCCGCCTTTAACAAAAGGATGACATCGTAAAATCCGTGCTACCCCCATCGTTGTTCCTTTGACACTTCCATGTGTATGAATTGCATCAATCATATATTGTGAACACGTTGGGTAATAGCGACAACGTGCAGGCAATCCTGGAGAAATAAATCGTTGATAAAAACGAACACCGCCGATTAACGGATTTTTCATAAAGTGCCTTCTTTCTAACTAATTCTTACTAAAGAATAGCTTGTTTTTTCATGTTTGGCAAGTCTTAGTTACGAGAAATTACACCAGGTGCACCTATGACGAATTCTTACATTTCTGTTGCTATCCAAATGAAAAAAAACGTGCTACACTATAAAAAAAGGAATGGAGGCTTAGTAAATGGGATTAAAATTTGAACGTTCCAATGACTTAGATAAACTCTTCGATTCTTTCGCCGTTGATCCATTAAAGAAAGAAGTACCTCTTGAAGAACTGGCAAAACAACGACAAGAAGTAAAAAAAGAAGAAGCAAAAAAACAAGCAAAAGAGTAATTTTGCTTGTTTTTTTCTATAGAAATTTTTCAATTGCTGTCCAAGCTGCTTCTTTTCCTTCTTTTGTTTCAGAAGAGAAAATAATAAAGTCATCTTGTTTATCAAAATTCAAGGCTTTTTTGATGACACTCTCGTGTTTGTTCCATTTGCCCCGCGGAATTTTGTCTGCCTTAGTTGCCACAATAATAACTGGCAAATCATAGTATTTCAAAAATTCATACATTTGGATATCATCTTGGGTCGGCGGATGACGTAAATCAATTAAAGAAACGACTGCACGTAATTGCTCACGTTGCGTGATATACGTTTCAATCATTTTTCCCCACTTCGCACGTTCTGTTTTAGAAACTTTGGCATAACCATAGCCAGGAACATCCACAAAGTGTAAGGCATCCTCAATTAAATAAAAGTTTAGCGTTTGCGTTTTACCAGGTTTACCTGAAGTTCTTGCTAAATTTTTACGATTAATCAAGGTATTAATAAAAGATGATTTCCCAACGTTCGAGCGTCCAGCTAAAGCAATCTCCGGTAACTGAGATTCAGGATATTGTTTAGGGGATACCGCACTAATCACGATTTCTGCATTATGTACGTTCATTGTTTTCCTCCGTTCTTCTGTTCAGTCTTTCATTCAAAAGCTTAACAAAAACAGCTCTTTCGGAGATCCGCCGAAAGAGCTGTTTTCAGCTTCAATCTTATACAGCTTCTTTATCTTTTTTGTTATAAATAATTGTTGGTTTACCGGTACCTTCAGCGGCCATTTTAGTAATGATAACTTTTTCAATGCTTTCATCTGAAGGAACATCAAACATTACGTCCATCATAATTTCTTCAATGATTGAACGAAGTCCCCGTGCGCCAGTATTACGTTCAATGGCTTTGGCTGCGATGGCTTTTAATGCTTCTGGTTCAAATTCTAATTTAGTGTCATCAAGAGACAATAATTTTTGATATTGTTTCACCAAGGCATTCTTCGGTTCTGTTAAAATTCGAACTAAATCATCATTCGTTAATTTATCAAGCGCAGCCATTACAGGTAAGCGTCCAATAAATTCTGGAATTAAACCAAATTTCAATAAATCTTCTGGAATAATATGTTGCATGATGCTTTCTTCTTCATTTAAAGCAGAATTAGTTTTACCAAAACCAATAGTTTTTTCGCCTAAGCGGTTTTTAACAATGGTTTCAATTCCATCAAATGCTCCACCAACGATGAAGAGAACATTCGTTGTGTCAATTTGGATAAATTCTTGATGTGGATGTTTGCGGCCCCCTTGTGGTGGTACACTTGCAACTGTTCCTTCAAGAATTTTTAGTAAGGCTTGTTGAACACCCTCACCTGAAACATCTCGAGTAATCGAAACATTTTCACTCTTACGGGCAATTTTATCAATCTCATCAATATAGATAATGCCCTTTTCCGCACGTTCAACATTATAGTCAGCAGATTGTAGTAATTTTAAAAGGATGTTTTCAACATCTTCCCCTACATAACCTGCTTCTGTTAAACTGGTCGCATCAGCGATTGCAAAAGGTACATTTAATGTTTTTGCTAACGTTTGAGCCAAGAAAGTTTTACCTGAACCTGTTGGTCCAATTAAACAAATATTACTTTTTTGCAATTCAACGTCATCTTGAGTTGCAGCTGTTTCTGATTGATTCACACGTTTATAGTGATTGTAAACAGCAACAGAAAGTGTGCGTTTTGCACGTTCTTGTCCAATAACATATTCATTTAAAACATTTAAAATTTCTTGGGGTTTTGGCACATCCGTTAATTCTCGGACTGCTTCATCATAAAATTCTTCATCAATAATCTCTTTACATAGATCAATACATTCATTACAAATATAGACACCCGGACCAGCAACAATTTTTTTTACTTCTTCTTGTGTTTTCCCACAAAATGAACAACGAACGGTCCCGTTATTATCCGTATTGTCGTACATGTTCGTCACCCCTCTAAAAATCAAAAAATGACTGTCATCACAGTCTCTCATCATAATAGCACAAACCACTTTAAAATGCGAACATCTCAGATAGAAAGTTTTATTGTTCTTAGACTTCTTATGGTATACTACATTATATAAAAGCACTTTCATAAAAAGTGATTGTGTTGAAACAAATTGGAGGAATTGTGATGTTAGAACAAATTTTACTAGGTACCTATACTCGAAGAGCCAGCCAAGGCATTTATAAAATTGCATTAGATACGACACAAGGTCGTTTAACAGAAGCGACACTTTTGTTAGAAGAAACGAGTCCTACCTATCTTGCTCTGAGTCAAAAGGGCGAACTTTTTAGCGTCACTAGTGTTGACGGTGAAGGTGGCACTGCCGCTTATCAACCAGAAATGGACCATTTTAACTTATTGAATAAAGTAACTGAGGAAGGTGCGCCGCCATGTTATGTAGCTGTTGACGAAAACCGACAACTTGTCTATGCAGCAAATTATCACCAAGGTATCGTTCACGTGTATCGTATCTTAGAAGATGATTCTTTGGAAGATGCTGACAAAGTGATTCATACAGAGCCAACTGGTCCTCATGAAAACCAAAACAATGCCCATGTTCATTACACAGATTTGACACCTGATCAACGCTTAGTCGTCTGTGATCTAGGAACCGATCGTGTGTATACGTATAATGTTAGCTTAGATGGAAAGCTTTCTGAGATTGCTCAATTCGTGACTGAGCCAGGGACTGGTCCACGTCATTTAGTGTTCCACCCAACAAAATCATTGGCTTATTTATTTGGTGAATTAGATAGCACTGTTTCAGTTCTTTCATATGATGAAACAGATGGTTCTTTCACTGAATTACAAAAAGTTTCTACTTTACCTGCTGATTATGATGCGTTTAATGGTGGTGCTGCGATTCGTATTTCTTCTGATGGCCGTTTCCTTTATGCTTCAAACCGTGGCCATAACTCAATTGCTGTCTATGCTGTTTCAGAAAATGGCGAAGCGATTGAACGAATTCAATTAATTTCAACAGAAGGCGATATTCCGAGAGATTTTGATTTAGATCCTTCTGAAGATTTCATCGTTGTCGCTAATCAAGACTCTGATAACTTAACACTTTATCGTCGGAACCAAGAAACAGGCTTATTAGAAATGATTCAAAAAGATGTTGCTGTTCCCGAATGTGTTTGTGTTTTATTTGTATAATTAAGTTGACTATTTCCTTGGAAAATAACAGGAGTCAGATGCTAATTAATGTTTGCATCTGACTCCTGTTTTCTTATTTTAAACGATGGATTAGTTCTCCAATTCTTTAACGTATAAATAAAAAGAGCCAAAGTCTAAGCGATTCATTTGTAAAGATTCATGAATTTTTGTGAACCCTTTACTTTCGAAAAATCGAATCATTCTATGGTTTGTATGATTAGTTTGAGCATACATTTTACGTCTTCCTTCCCAGACTGCTCGTTTCTCCAATTCATGGAACAACAAACTGCCATAACCCTTGGCAATATAATTAGGCGAAGTTGCAAAGCGCTTTAACCAAACAAAGTCTTGTTCCTGCTCCATACATAACGTTGCCATTGAAAAAATCATTTCTTCGTGCACTAGCAAATATAATCGTTTTTTTGTAATGTCTTCTTGGATATCTCCTTGAGAAGGATAGTCCTTTGTCCACTGTGTAATGCCCACAACATCCATATATGCCTTTACTTCTGTTAAAAATTGAAGAATCATCGGTAACTCTTTCTCATCAGCCACTCTAATTTTCATTGTTTATTCTCTTAATAAGGTAACAATAGAATCGATAAGACAATCACACTAATAATGCCAATGATGGTCGGTACACTCGTCCGTTTTAAAATTCTGATGGGACTAACTCCTACTGTTGATGCGACAATCATGACAACTGCTGCTACAGGAGAAATCGTTCTAGTTAAATTCGCAATCATCTGCATTGGCAAGGAAATTAAAATACCATCAATCCCAGCTTTTTCAGCAATCCCAGGAATTAGTTCGATAACCGCATAAAACATTGCCAGTCCACCACCGCTTAAAATTCCAAAAAGGGTCGTTGCACCGCTGAAAATTAAGGTCGTGACAATTCCTGCTGAACTTGATGCTTCGACAGATGCCATAATACTATCAATAATTCCTAACGTTTGAATCGCAGACGTGAACAATGAACCGCCTACGACAAGCATCACAACTTGACTAAACCCTTGCCCCATTCCTTTAAACATCTCGACAGCCGTATCTTGAACCTTTTTAAAAGATTTCAAGCGAAGCGTCTCAACCAATACAGCAATGAAGAAAGAAATAAATGTAAGAACAAAAATATCCATCGTTATTCCTTTAATAAACATTCCTGCGATTCCCACTCCAACAATTAATAATAGCGGTAATATTGGCAATATTGCATAAAATTTAGGAACATCAAATTCTTTTTGTTTGCTTAAGCCCTCTTCATTTAATGAAACATAGGCAGCCTCACCTTCTTTTTTATCGCAGTATTTTTGCCAGAAGTACTGTGCAACCGCAATGATTAATAACGATGGCAGCGAAATTTTGGCATTCCATACAACATAATTTAACACATCATAACCAAGGGTATTTGCGGCGATTACGTTATCCGCGCCTAAAGGTGTTGGCATGATAGTTGCCGTCATTGCAATCACACCTGCAGCAGTTAATGATGAAATCCCCATGCTGGCTAGCATCGGATATAATATAGACATTAAAATAATCGCTAAACTTGATGCACTAGGAACTACTAGTGACATTAAATTTCCAATTAAAAAGACCACAGGGACAAATAACGATTTACGTTTAATCTTCATTAATGGTTTCACCAAAAAGTTGACAGCCATCTGATTGGCCCCGATTGCATTCATATAGCCTGAATAACCAAAAAGAATCATAATTACAATTCCTGCTGAACTCACTTGTGCAATAATTGTATCTTTAAACTTCAAGAAAATATCAAATAATCCAAAACCGGTTCCTTCTCCTGCAGGATAAATGGGATGTCCTAACATCCATGCACATGCAAGTAGAACAAGCGCACCAATAATTAAGCTGAGTGCGGGATGATAATTTTTTACAATCAAATAGGCTACAACAACTAAAACGACCAATACCAATAAACTTTCAATCATACTTATCCTCCTTCAGTTAATTAACCGCTTTCATTTTTTCGACAACCCATTTTTGAAAAGCTTCAACATTTACATCTATACAGGCAACAGCATTCGTGTTTTTATGATACTTCATTTTTAAATCCGCAACAGTAGCTCCCGCAGCTGGACCTTCCAAAGCAACTTCAATGAACGTTTCAGTTGTCTCAAATAATTCTGGTGAAGTTAAATAGGCAATCGCACAGACATCATGCATTTTCAAACCTGTAGTTAGACTGCCGCCTCTATAATGACGGAAAAGACCATAAAACATTTCCCCAACTCTACCAAGCGCTCTGATGGCTGTTACTTCATGATTCGTTAACACAGCTTGACTTGTAACATCTAATCCTACCATTGTTAGCGGGACACCTGATTGGAAAACAATTTGTGCAGCATGTGGATCGACATACGTATTAAATTCGGCACTTGTATTTGTATTTCCCCTTGCTAATGAGCCACCCATCATGACGATTTCTGCAATATTTTCTTTGACTTCTGGATAGAGGGTCAGTAACAAAGCAATATTCGTTAATGCAGCAATTGGAACAATGGTCAAAGGAACATCACTAGACAGAATTTCTTTTCGCATAGCTTCCACTGCATGAATATCTAAACACGTAGAGATAGGTTGCGGAAACTCAAAGCCATCCATGCCAGTCTCCCCATGAATCTCAGCAGAATCTTCCAATTGAATAAGTAACGGACAATTACACCCCTTGGCTACAGGAACCTTTTTCCCAAAAAAATCGACAAGTTTCAAGGCATTATTTGTTGTTTTTTCTACATCTACATTCCCTGCAACCGTCGTTATTAAGCGAACTTCTAGGTTAGGATGATTCAGTGCAATCGCTAAAGCTACAGCATCATCAATTCCTGGGTCCGTATCAATAATGATCGGTCTTTTCTTTGTATCCATTTTTCTTCCTCCATTCACATTTAGGAAAAACATTTCCGGAAACGTTTTCTTAACTTGAGATTAACAGCGCTTTCATTAAAAATCAAGCAGAATTTCTAAATAATAAATAATTAGGCTTTTTCTTGACTTTCTGCTTTTAGAATGCTTACTATAAAAAAGAGTTCAGTGAAAGGACGAAAATGATGAATATTAAAGATATTGCAAAATTAGCTGGCGTTTCCGCTTCAACTGTATCCAAAATTATAAATAATAAAGATCAAACTATTAGTAAAGAAACCCGTGAGCGTGTCTTAAAAATCGTTCGAGATTACAACTACACACCTTACTCAGCAAATCTCGTCACAAATAGTACTACAAAAACCTTCGTGTTATTATTAAATAGCCATGAAACTTTTGAGGCTTGGGTTACGAGCTTTATTGATAAAGCTCAAGAAAATGGCTATAACTGCTTGATTTTAAATAGTCACGGTAGTTTAGAACAAGAACTGAAAAATATTACCTCGCCAACTTTAAAACAAGCCAGTGGCATTATTTGGGACCCAATCAATGAAAACAGTAAACAATACGCGAAATTTATAGAAGAATTAACGATTCCTTACTATTTCGTCAATCACTCAACTAACGAATTACCTTCTCTAGCGGGGCTTTATGAAGAAGCTAGTTATGTTTTAACCCAAGAATTATTACAGAATAACCATAAAAAAATTAGTTATTTCGTCACTAACCCAAAATATAAAGAAGCAATTATTGCAGGCTATAAAAAAGCCTTATTTGATGTCAATTTACCCTTTAGTAAAGAAAATATTTTAACTACTATCCCTGCTGATTTCAGTAATCAGCTTATCACAGATGGGATTACGGGTATCCTTACTGATGACTATACCCAGGCTGTTTTTTTGGAACAGCTTTTAAAGCAGAGCGGTTTGCGAACCCCCGATAATTACTCTTTACTCGCAATTAAGCGAAAAATTGATCGTTCATTTTTACCTGATCATATTTCTTCCGTCTTATTAGATACAGAGACGTTTGGCAGCCAGTTAGCCTTATCATTGCTTAACAAACGCAAAGAAAAAACAGCCTTGATTAATGAGGCTGAAAAATTGGTGCTAGATCACAAAAATACAGTAGGCATGTCTAGTGTTAATCCACATAGCAAAATGATTGTAGTGGGTAGTTTAAACGTTGATAATTATCTGTATTCAACAAATTTACCACATAACGGCAAAACAAATTTTCTGTCTAGCTATGCTAAATTCCCCGGCGGAAAAGGATTAAATCAAGCTGTTGGCTTAACCAAACTGGGGCATCAGGCCACCTTAATTGGTTGTTTAGGCTCAGACACAGATGCGAATTACTTATATAAAGAATTAGAAAAATACCACGTTACGACAGATGGTATCACACGTATTCAAGATACTGAGACTGGTCAAGCTTATATTTATGTTGAGACAAGCGGCGACTCCATGATTTCAATCTTACCTGGTGCAAACACAGCGCTTACACCTAAAAAAATCGCACAGCAAAAACACCTATTTATGGATGCCAGTTTTTGTCTCATTCAAACAGAAATTCCTTTGTCTGCTGTAAAAAAGGCTTGTGAAATCGCCCAACATTCAGGGGTACCGATTATTTTAAAACCAGCTGCTATTCATCATATTCCAGTGAATATACTAGAAAAGGTTGATTTTTTCATTCCCAATGAAGATGAATTATTGGAACTTCAACCAGATACTGGTACATTAGAAGAGAAAGCGGCGTACTTCTTAGAAATGGGCGTAAAAAATGTCATTGTTACTTTAGGAAAAAAAGGCGTGTTATTAAAAACACACCAAGTGTGCCACTATTTTCCTGCAACAGAAAATATAGCTGTGGATAGCACTGGTGCCAGTGACAGCTTTATCAGCGCGCTCGCCTCCTATCTTTCGAAAGGTTATCCGACTGAAGCAGCCATTCAAATAGCAATTCAGGCTGCAGGATTTTCAGTTTCTAAAGAAGGGGTGATTGATTCTTTAGTTGATCACGTCACTTTGGAAAATTATTTGATAAAAAAAGAACCCGCTCTTTTTGCTCATCGTAACACCTGTGTCGACTGACACAGGTGTTTTCCTGCTGAATATCTTGTTATTTTCTCATAAACCAATGAGAATTGTTCTTTTTTATTACAATTTATTAGGCGAACTATTATAATAAAAGAGAAGTTATTACTAAGGAGTGAGTCTCATCAAAACACAAGATGCCATAAAAACATTTTTACTTTCAAAGAAAACACAAAAAAAATTGGCTGTCTTTTTATACTTAGCAAAACAAACGAACCTTGATTTATCTAGTGTTGCCCGAAAATTCGATCTTTCTACTAAAAATTTATCAATTTATCTTCGTGAAATTCAAGAAGACTTAGCAACCCTTCCTGAAAATACCTTAGAGATTCAGATCCATCACGGAAAAATTTCATTACATACGACTTCCAATGATTTTCTTTCCCACTATTTTTTATTATTTAATTATTACTGTGTCCATTCTACTGACTTCATTCTTTTTCAAGCAATTATCAAAAAAGAAAACAATTCTGTCTGGAAAGTGAGTCAAGAAACTAATTTTAGCTCATCTTACATTTACAAACGGTTAAATAACATTAATAAACTATTTGGTTTGTATGGAATTTCCGTCCATTTTTCCCCCTCCGCGAGTAAAGTGATTACAGGTTCTGAATTTCAAGTCCTATATGCTTTTCTTGATGTCTACTGGACCATCTTTTTAAATACCTTAGCCTTACCACGTTATACCTCTACTTATTTTGAAGATATACTGACGCAACATATTAAACCAGAAATTCTTGAACGCTTGGAACACGCTTCTCTACTAAAATTAAATTTACTTTTACACATCGCAAAATATCGCTTTCCATATACTTGTGAAGATGATCTCCAAAAAGAATTTGAAGAACATCCTTATTTAAGGCTTTTCTCAGACTCAAAACAAACTATTTTTTGTTCCCAATCAAATTTTTCAGAAGATCAACAGCGGGTTGTAGATATCATTGCACCCATTGCCATTGATAATTTTGATTCAGCAAAACGAGCCAAAGATTTACTGGTTGCTCTAAATGAAATTTCTTGCCCAGAATATTTCTACGTTGATTCTTTATTAACCAATTTTTGCGAAGTTTTTCAAATTCCAAAAATGCGTGAATTTGATCGTCATTACTTCTTACTTATTTTATTTAAAAATATTATCTATAACCAATTATTTATTTCGCAGCAACCAAATACCGCAATTCTAGATTTTTTAGTCAATAAAAATAGTACTTATCAAAAAGATTTACAGAAAAAAATTTATGCTTTTTATCGAAACTTTTCAGCGCATTCCCCTTATCAGTTAAGATTTAAGGATCAGGAGAACCCAATTTGGACATGTGAATTGTTGTTACGAATTTATAAGCACTATAGTCCCCGCAAAAAAATTAAAATTGGTGTTGCATATTCTCGCGATTTTTACATTGCTAGCTTTATTATGATGAAAATCAAGCAAGCATTTAGTGAGGATATTATTTTTGAACGAACCGATTTTTCTAGTTGTGATATTGTGATTACTGACTATCCCTTATTTGATTTACCAAAAGAAATAGACCGAATTTACATTTTAGAAGAAGAATTAACCCGAGAAGATTGGGAACTAATTTTCAGTAAAATAAGTATCGCCATTTTTGATTTGCAATATTAAAACAAACACCACAAGCGCTAACTTGTCTCACCAACCATAATGAAAACAAGCGACCTACAAACCACTTCTGCCAGTTTTAGTCTGACAGAAAATAGTTTGTAGGTCACTTGTATATTGCTGTTCTTTTCTACGTTACCTTCAAGACAATCTAGTAAGTGGGTACACGTCGTACTTCAGTCCTTAAAGTGCTACGGTTCCACCGCTAATCAGTTTTTAAGCCTGAGACAAAAATCCAAAGTGTTTTTTGTCTCAGGCTCTTACATTTTTTCAACAAAGATGTTACTAGGCACTACTTGAAGCTGAAAACTATTTTCTCTATCAAGATTCCTCATCAGTAGACTCAAATTTAAAACTTTTTTCTATAAAAGCAACTTCTTTTGCGTATGTTTTTACAAAAGAAGAATAGTCTTTGGGATCTTTGACCTTTTCCAATTGGTCAACAGAGACTTCTAATTCAAATCCCGTCCCATCTTTAAAGAGATAATATTTTGAGATGTCTGTATATCCTTGATTCCGTTTTAAAATATAGCCAGTTTGTACATCAGCAATTTTATCAATTGGGTATGCTTTGATAAACTCTTTACTTGTATCTAAATAATCAGAAAGACTGTTGACAAGATTGCCAGAAAGGTACATACCTGCCGATGTATAATAGTCTCTTTTTTCATAAAAACTGATATTGCCTAGATATTTTGTATCTGGATACTCCTCTGTAGAAGGTAAAATTAAAAAGTTCTTTCCGCCACTGGTTTCAATATCGGCATCGCCGATAATTTCTATTTGGTAGCCTTGATTAAATAAAAGTTTATTTTGTTCTATTGTGACTTTTAGTGGTTTTTCTAAATCAACAGGTCCAGTTGTGGTAAGTCCAGCTTCTTTTAAAGGATAAACATCTTCTGATGAAGCGGAGTAATCCCAATAATCATCTTTCTCCGCAAGATCAATATATACTATAAAGCCAATTGCTACAGCAATGCCTATCCAAATAATTTTTTTGTTCTTTTTTTGTTTTTTCTTTTTTTTCGTCTGTGGTTTTACCACTTTTTTATTGGGGTTAGGAAGTTGCTTTGCTGTGTCTGTTCTTGTGACAGGAAAAAACGACCATTTTGGCTTTTGAAAAAGCGCATCATATGTATCATAAAAATTCTTTTGTTTAGCCATTTTTTCTCTCCACTAATTTTTTTGATAAGGAAATTTCCTCAGATGCTTCGGAGACTAATTTTTCGTAATCATCTGTGATACTTTCCGACAACACTCGTATGGTACTTAAGATACCATTGGTTGCAAGTGTTATTTCTTCTGTTGACAATTTATCTTCTTTAATGCTTAAAAACCGTTCTGATGCTCGTAAAATCTCTGGTACCTTATGATATAAAAAATCACTAAAATGAGTAATTGCTTCAGGATACTTCACTAAGTGTTTAAAGATGCCTTTAGCGGAAGCAACACCCAGTTCTACTTGTTCAATTTTTTTTAAATTTCGTGACTTATTCGTTAGTTCGTTTAAATAAATAATTTGTTTTTTTAATTCGTCCATAATTCTTTGGTACATCTCTAGGTCACTGTCCGTTAGATGGTGCGTCGTTTGATATTTTTTCAGATTTTTTTTATAACGGAAATACGTACGACCATTTCTATAAATAACCCAACCGATGTACCCAGCGCCCACTAACAAAACCATTATCCCATTCAAATCATGTACTCCTTTTTAAATTAGTATATATTACTGAACACATTGTCCAGCTTAAAATTGACAAATAAGTATGAAATGTTACTCCCCCAATTACTTGTGCACTTTTATTGTATCATATAGGAAAATTGTTCTGTTCCGCATTTGGACAAATTGTCTAAATGTCTAAGGAAATCTTTTTTGGTTTAAATATGTAGCAAAAAACACTTGCAAGAATTGATTACTTCTCACAAGCGTTTTTTATTGTCTAAAACAACTATTTACATTTCATTTTATTAAATAGTGAATAAATAAATTACTGCAGCTAATGAAGCACCTAAGATAGGTCCCACAATTGGCACCCAAGAATAAGCCCAATCGGAATCACCTTTTGTTTTCACAGGAATAATTTGGTGCGCTAAACGAGGTCCTAAATCACGTGCAGGGTTAATTGCATAACCTGTAGGTCCGCCTAATGATAGACCTAGTCCTAAGACCAAAATCCCAACAAGCATTGGATTAATGCCAGCCGCTAAGTCATTTTGAGAAAAGGCTAGTAAGCCAAAAACCAAAACAAATGTGCCGATAATTTCTGTTAAAACATTGGCTGGATAGTTACGGACAGCTGGACCAGTGGCGAAGGTTCCTAAAATAGCACCTTTGTCTTCTGTAATGTTCCAATGGGGTAAATAAGCTAACCAGACAACTAAACCACCAATAAAACCGCCTAGGACTTGAGCTACGATATAAGGTAAAACCATGCCCCATTCAAAGTTTCCAGTAATTGCCATCGCAACTGTTACAGCAGGATTTAAATGCGCTGGACTCATATACCCAGACATGTAAACAGCTAATGTAACAGCAGCGCCCCAACCTAAAGCAATAACGACCCAACCAGAAGCAAAGGCTTTGCTTTTCTTCAAGTTAACTGCGGCACAGACGCCATCCCCTAGTAAAACTAAAATCATCGTTCCGAAAAATTCACCGAATAATTGTGTCATCATCGAAGTTCCCATTTTTTCTTCACCCTACTTTCAAATTTTTTAAATCTGATTCTTCAATTACTTTTTCTAATGTTTCAATGTGTCGTGCTCTTTCTTCCGCTGTCCATTGATAATGCTGTGCCATTTCTTCAATGACTCCCGCTTTCACTTGGTCCAAACGATCACGCATAAATAATAAGTGGTTGGTCCGTCGCAATAAAAAGTCGACGGGTGTTAAAGCCATTTCTTCTTCCATCGCATAGTTTAAAGAGACAGTTTCTGTTAAGGTTAAACCAGGAATTACTTTGGCATCATCAATCATTTCAAAAACAGTTGGTACGTTGGAGCCATATAAATGAGCTAAGTATAATGCATCCTTTTCACTTAACCCTTTAGACACGCCATGTTTTGCCAACGCTTCTAATTCTTCGTCTACCGTTGCAGGGTTCAATTTCCCGCCTGAAACTGGATAGTTTTTAGAATCAATTAAGGTGAATTCTTTCTGGTATTCTTCTGCTAAGATGGTTTGAATCATTTTCATCGCACCTTCTGCCATTTTACGATAATCTGTTAATTTCCCACCAGCCAAAGTGAGCAAGCCATCCGCTGATCTTTCCAATGAGCTGCCTCGAGAGACAGCTGAAGGATTGACTTTATTTTCCACCAAACTGTCTTCCAGATGGTTTAGGACTTCTTCAATTTCTCGTTTATCTGTTTGATTTTTTTGGTATCTGTCAACGACATCAATGACTTCATCAATACTTTTATCTGAAAGTTTGCCATTGTTTCCCCCGTTATAATCTGAGCCACCGTTAGCAGAAATTAAAGGTCGTAAGCCAGCCCAGCTGGCTTCAATATCATCAATTGTCAATTGTACCTCTGGATAACGATTATTGACTACTTCCAATAGGTAATCCACATCACTTTGTTCTACTGTTGGATGTTGAAAGTCTCCATGGTAATCTGTATCCGTCGTCCCAAAATATGTTTTTTCTTCTCTTGGAACAACGAAGACCATGCGGCCATCTTGTTTACCTGTATCAAAATACGTTGGTTGAGGAACATTTAAACGGCTTTTGTCGACAACTAAATGAACCCCTTTGGTTGGACGCATTTGTGGTGTAAATGAATCGTTTTTGTCTAAGCCTCTTAATTTATCTGACCAAGGACCAGTAGTATTAATTAAAACATCTGCGTGAATCTCAAACTGTTCATCAGTTAGTAGGTCCTTTGCTTGAATGCCAGTAATTTTACCTTCATCATTGTATAAAAAGCCCACCGCTTGAACCCGACTCACAGCATGTGCCCCGTCAGCTACTGCTTGTTTAATATTTTCAATAACTAAACGAGCATCATTATTTCGGTAATCTAAATAAACACCGCCACCTTGTAGACCTTCACTTTTTAGTTGTGGCTCACGTGCCAAAACCTCGTCTTTTGTCAACAGATAGTTGGCGTACTTGGTACCTGTTACATCAGCTAACTGATCATATAAATCCATTGCTATTTTGACAGAAAATAGATTAAATGTTGCATTTGGCTCATCATAAATCGGCAGTAACATGGGATCCGCTTTAGGGATGTGTGGCGCAATGGATTGAACGACGGCTCGTTCTTTCACTGTATCTGCTACCACCTCCACGTCAAACGTTTTCAAATAGCGGATACCACCATGAACTAATTTGGTTGATCGTGAAGAGGTGCCCTCTGCGAAATCCTGCATTTCAATTAACCCTGTCTTCATTTTAGCGGCACTGGCTTGCAGAGCAACGCCTGCGCCAGTAATGCCACCACCAATAATTAAGACATCTAAGTGTTGTGTTTTTAAAGCGTCGATTGATTGTCGGCGTGTTTCTATTGAGAAAGTCATAGAAAATTCCCCTTTTCCATTTACTTATTTTTACGTTTGAATTGTTGGGTAGCTGCTACTGCTTGTTGCCAACCTTCATATAAATCTTCTCGTTCTTCTTCCGCCATAATTGGTTCAAATTGTTGTCCTTCTTCTTGGAATGCTTTGATTTCTTCTAAGTCTTTCCAGAAGCCAACCGCTAAGCCCGCCAAGAAAGCTGCGCCTAAGGCCGTTGTTTCTAAGTTATGGGCTCTTTGAACAGCAGTGTTTAAAATATCTGCTTGGAATTGCATCAAGAAATCATTGTTTGCTGCTCCACCGTCTACTTTTAAGACGGGAATATCTATGCCTGTATCTTCTTTCATCGTGTCAATAATGTCACGAACTTGATACGCAACTGCTTGAAGTGTCGCTTTGACAAAATCTTCTCTCGTGGTACCACGTGTCAATCCAAAGACAGCCCCACGCGCTTGTGAATCCCAATATGGTGCGCCCAAACCAGTGAATGCCGGAACCACATAAACTTCATTGTGTCCTGTTGACGCTTTGGCTACTGCTTCAGATTCAGCAGCCGTTTGCAACATTTTTAAGCCATCTCGTAACCATTGAATCGCTGAACCAGCCACGAAGATACTTCCTTCCAAGGCATAATATACTTTGCCGTTAATGCCATAGCCAATAGTGGTAAGCAGATTATTTTTAGAAAGTTGAGGTTCTTCGCCAGTGTTCATGACAATAAATGAGCCTGTTCCATAGGTATTTTTAACCATCCCAGGTTCAAAGGCCATTTGACCAAATAAAGCGGCTTGTTGGTCACCAGCCATCCCAGCGATAGGAACTTCACTTCCGTAAAAATGGTAATTTTTTGTTAGTCCATACACTTCAGAGTTCGAAACGACTTTCGGTAACATCACTCGTGGGATATTTAAAAGATCCAAAATTTCTTGATCCCAATCTAAATCATGGATATTAAACAACATCGTCCGACTTGCATTTGAATAATCAGTGACATGAGTATCTCCCGTTAATTTCCAAACGAGCCAAGTGTCAATTGTCCCAAACATCAATTCTCCATTTTCTGCACGTTCTTGCGCACCTTCTACGTGATCTAAGATCCAACGAACCTTCGTTGCTGAGAAATAAGCATCAATGATTAACCCAGTTTTTTCATGAATCATTTCGCTGTAGCCATCTTCTTTTAGTTGATCAGCAATAGGTGTCGTTTGGCGTGATTGCCAAACAATTGCGTTATAAATTGGTAACCCAGTTGCTTTGTCCCAAACAACGGTTGTTTCCCGTTGGTTTGTAATCCCAATTCCGGCAATATCTGTAGGTTTCACTCCTGACTCAATTAAAGAACCTGCAATAACGGATTGAACAGAATTCCAAATTTCATTGGCATTATGTTCCACCCAGCCTGCATTAGGAAAATATTGAGTAAATTCCTTTTGTGAACTACCAATTTTGTTTCCTTTTTTATCAAAAATAATTGCACGAGAACTAGTCGTTCCTTGATCAATCGCCATAATGTATTTTTCTTCTGCCATGATAATTCCTCCTAAACGTTTTTGAAATCGTTTTCTTTATATCCCTATCTTACAAACAAAAGAATAACTAAACATGTCAAAAACTTTTTTTATTTTAAAAAAATTGAAAGGATTTCTACTAAAACCAACAAAGACAACGCTTTCAATAATACTTTTATTATCTCTAATTTTTCAATAAAAAGAAACATTTTTGTTTAAAAAAGCCTAATTTTCGACTTTTAGTTGTAAAAAGGCTGGTGCGAGGATCAGACAATTTCCGTCACACCAACCTTTTGTTTATTTCTCCCGCAAGGTGCGTATTTTCTTTTTTAATTGTTGCACATCATAGGTCGAACTTAATTCTGACAAAACATAGACTTCCGGTGTTCCTTGATAGCTCGTTTGCTGATAATTGGTCACAATTAAATCATATGTTTGTTCAGGCTGATACCTCTCCACCAGCGTGCCATTCATATTTTTAAGACTAAGCATTAATACTTGTGTTAACGCCGCTTGATAAAGAGCATCCATTGCTAAATGAATTCCAATTTTTATTTCACCAATCATTTTAAATTCAATTAATGTCAACACGCTTAAATATTTGACCAGAGAAAGTTCATGCAAACTATCTCCTGGTTGATACGTTTCATCAAAACAAGCTAAAGCTTTTTCTAATAACGTTGTTGAAAAAGAAGCTAATTCCCGACTAGATAATTGCTGTTCTTTTTCCCAGATATGGGCCCGATCAAAAACTTCCAATTCTCCTTTAAAAAAATACAGTTTTCCATGAATTTGTGAAAAATAGTAAGCCATGGTTTTCTCAAGAGTAGGTTCAAATTTATGGGGCCGATAATACAAGACCACATTTTCCAAGATAAACGTATCAGCTAAAGAAACAGCGGAACGACGTCCCCGAATTAAGGAATATTCATCAAAAGCTGATTCTGGTAAGACCGACATTGTGATTAGAAAAACAAAATGAATCATGCTTTCTCCTTCGTCTAATTCTAATGAATAGCGACTAGAAAAACGGAAAAACAATTGTCGAACTTGCTTAAATAACGGATCTTCTTTAAAATCAATCATTTTCTTTCTCAATTGTTGATATTTTTTTGAAGTGACCGCTAGGCGCTTTTTCGTAATACTCAACCAAAGGCTAACTTTTAACGCATTATGTTCATTAAAAGTAAAACCTAAGCCAGTCTCAATCCCTTCAATTATCCGTTTATTTAACGGCGACATCGTTTTTTTCTGGTGTATTTCATAGGGAGTAATATACCAATACAACTGAAAGTAAAAGTAACGAATCTGCAATTCTTCTCCCTGTAGTTGTCCATTTTTTATTTGCAATTCAAAGGCGGCTAACAATTGATTGAGTTCTTTAATCTTTCGAAATAAAGAAGACTCACTAATCATAAATTTAGTCGTTAATTGAACAATAGAAAACTCTTTATTACGATATAAATAATCTAAAAGTTGAAATTTAAGAGACTCTTTTACAAATGCTTCAATTAAATGATTCAACGAAAAAAAATCCGATAAGGTGATTGATAGCTGTTGGCCATCATAAGTAAGCTGACAATCCTGTCCAAAAGGTTTCAAAAAATAATGTAAATCCTCTAAGTCTTTTTCAAAGGAGGCTTTTGTGACCGCTAAAAATGCTGTTAAATCAGAGACTGAGCAGGTGCCGCCTGCTAAGATGGTTTGTTGCACCGTTAATAATTGTCGCATCGCTTTCTTTTCCAATAACGTCTCAACTTTCATCGTTCTCTCTCCAATAAGCCGAAGCACCCATCAAATTTGTAATATCATAAATATTGGTTAAGGAAGGTTGATAAAAATAATCTTTTTGTAATAGGTCTGTCAGTGTCTGACCTGTTTGGATACTTAATGCTAACGTATTTATTTTTTCTAAACAATTATTTTTTGAACAAAGCTGTGCCCCAAGGACCCGTTGTGTCACTTTATCATAGATTAATTTGCCTAAAATTTCTGTCCCGTGTTGTAGAGGCGGCGCTGGCTGTCTAACAATTACGGAAGCAAGTGTTTGCGGAAAAAATAAACCTTCCGTTTCGGTTAGACCTGTACTAGCAAGGTAATAGTCCCCCACTTTTGTTCCCATTGTTCGCAAAGAGCCAATGAATCGGTGTGTTTTTTCTTCTAAATTGTTGGCGACTACTAAGCCAGTTCGTACCGCATTGTTCACTAACGGAGCATAAAAAGTTTCCGCGACTGGTTCATTCATAACTGAAATGCAATCTCCGATGGCAAAAACATTCGGCACTGAAGTTTGTAAATAAGAATCCACCGCGATTGTCTGATCCAGATTCCGTTGAATTTTTTTATCCAAATAGGCTAATTGAGGATGTAAGTTTAAAGCAAAAATCCCACTGTCACAAGAAATTTTCTGTTCGCTTGTTTCAAGAACAATACCATTTGCTGTTTCTTCAATTCCTAGGACCGTTTCTTCAAAATGGAAAATTACTGCTTGTTTTTCCAAAGATTTTTGAACTTCTGCGACCATTTCTTTATCAAAATATTTAGGCAATAGATTTTCCAAGCTTTCAAAGACATGAACCGTTTTCTTCATTTTCACAAGAAAATCAATAGCTTCCATTCCAATGGGTCCTGCACCAATGACGGCTACTGTCTGGCTTTTTTCCAGTAATGGAACAGCCGCTAAAGCACCTGATAAAAATTTATATTTGAGTAATTTTTCTGTTTGACTACCACGAATTTGCGTGGAAAATTGGCTCGCGCCTGTCGCTAAAATCAATTTATCATAAGAATACCACTGTTGCTCTTCCTTTCGTGCCCAAGCAATCAATTGGTTCTCAACATCCATTGCCACGACTTCTCTATTTAAAAGCAGCTGAATCTTTTGACGACGTAATTCTTCTTCCGTTATGTAACGTGCTTCGTGTAATTCATTGATGGTATGATTAAAATACGCACTTAAGCCACCAGATAAATACCCCACTGTTGCTTGTTTGTCAATTAAAGAAATTTCTGCTTGGGGATATTTTTTCCTTGAAGCAATTGCTGCGGAAATACCTGCGAATGATGCACCAATAATCACAATTTTCATTTGTTTCCTCCTCTGTCAGGACCTACTATACTTCTCTCAGTTTATCATGATTAAAAAGAATGCTAAAGCAACAACTATAGTTTTCCCTTAAAATAATTATTTTTGCTGAGCGCATTGCTTTTCAAGCACTTTCATTTTCATTTATAATAAATGTTACTACTGTTTGAGGAGGAGTTTTCATGTCTGCAACAAAAGAGCAATTGGAACTATTTTTATTTTATTTATCTGAAACCCATACAAAAAGTTTATCTTTACATGACTTAGTTACAAGTCGACCACGCCCAGAAGAAGCGCGTATTTTATTAAATATTAACGAGGTTTTCACTTACTATCATAGCGCTCGTGTTCTCTACACAAGTGTTCCTGCTCTTGAAAACAACAAGTCTGAGCCTTTTTTCCAAGCCTTCGAAAATTTTTATTTTGAATTAAAACAACATTTTTTCAATGAAGAAGATGAAACCAATCAATTGAATGAACGTCTAGAGGAAATGAAAATTGCCTTTGAACAATTGACGGATGACTACAATGTTCTATAATAGAAGAGAACAATTCGTTGAGAAGGGGTCCTTATGAAGCAAGAAGAAGTGATTGAACGTTTAAAAGAAGAACTAAATTTGCCATTTTTTAATGGTACGCTAGAAGAAAAGAACTATTCTGAAGCAGATTATCAACAAATCAAGAAAGAGTTAATTCAATACTTTGATGATTATGTGCGAAATGTTGAAAATTAACAAGCTAAAACAACCTTTGATTTTAATAAAATCAAAGGTTGTTTTATTATTAAATAAAAAAAATAACAAAAAAAACCACCGGCAGTTTTGCCGATGGAAAAGGAGTATTTACTCAATAAGAGTAAAATGAAAAATAAAAAGGTTGTTGTTGGTATGAATTAATAATACAATACACTTTCTCTTTTGTCCATAAAAAAGACATGAAAAAAATATTAAATTCGTTAGTTATTTTTATTAGTTTTTTATTTTTTCAAAAGAATGTTGCTCATCCGCGTAATGGCAAAGGTTAATTCATCCGTTGCTTGGTCTTGCTTTTCTTCTGAAGCGTTAAATAATTCTGCATCAATGCCTGTTTCTGGATCTGTTGCTAAAATCATTTCATTGCATCCTGCTACATATTCTGTATAAGCATGTTGAAATTTTTTGTGAATGCCAAGTACTTGTGGCGTCGGTTTTAATGTTCCGACTTTTTTGAGCATTAATTCATATTTTTCAGTACCTTCTTTAAATTTTGCTTGAATTTCTGCAATTCGTTCGGCTGTTAAATCATTCACTTTATTCTTATCGATCGCTTGACGAACTTCTTCGTAATATGGATTCATGACTTCGCCAATGTCTTCTGTTGTTTTAACGATATCATTAATTGTTTGAACGTAAAATCCTAAATTTGGTCTCATAACCATCCCTCTTTTCCCTTTTCTCTTTCACTCCATTTTACACTTTTTCTATTCCATCTGACAAGTGGCACTTTTTCAGTCTTCATTCTTTTGATTTTTAACAGAGAAAACATAGTGAGGCATCGTTTTGCCACGGTATGTTTTAATGTATCGATCCCTAACAAGCATCTGGTTTCGAATAGCGACATTCATAGAGGCTAAGTTCGTATCACGAATCGTTGAAATAACTTCTGGAAAATTTAATACATCGAATGCGTACTGTTTTGCCGCTGCGGCAGCTTCAATCGCATACCCTTTGTGCCATTCTTTCACACATAAATGATAACCAATTTCTGGATAGCTCTTACCTTTTACTAATTGATTGGTGAGACCACACTCGCCGATGACTTCGCCTGTTCGTTTCTTCTCTAACGCCCATAAGCCGTAGCCGTATTCTTGATAGGACTGTAAGTTCCACTTTAGCCAGTTTGCAACCTCTTCATCAGAAAAAGCGTGTTCATAGGCATACATCACATTTTCATCTTGCAAAAATTTTTTCAATTCCACTTCATCTTCCGACTGCCATTCTCTGACAATAAGTCGTTGTGTTTCGAAAATAATTTTCCGTTTCAAGCCCTTTCACTCCTTACATAAAGAAAAATTGACTGGTTTAAGTACCAGCCAATTTTCTTTTCTTATTTATTAAGCACCTTTACCTGCTTTACGTTGGAAGAACTTCACAATTTCCACAATTGGGATGATAGCAAAAGAAGTACCTGCTACAATTGCCCATTGATATGCATCTAAATGTGTGACGCTGAATAAATCATTAAATCCTGGAATAACAATCGTTGCAGCTAATAGCAAGAACGAAACAAGAATCCCATAGTTAAATGATTTGTTGCGGAATAAGCCAACTTTGAAAATTGATTGATAAATCGACTTCACATTAAAGGCATGGAACAATTGAATTAATCCCAAAGTAGCGAAGGCCATGGTTAAAGCATCGCCGTGTTGTAAATCATACAACGCTTGCGCCGATAAGTTTGTGTTAGCTGCGGTATGTGCTGGGAACATAATTGACATTTTGTACACAATCAAAGTCAATGCCCCTTGCGTAATCCCTTGATAAACAACACTGCTTAAAACGCCGCCAGAGAAGAAGTTCGATTTTTTACCACGAGGTTCATGGCTCATCACATCACGTTCTGCTGGTTCCACACCTAACGCAATCGCTGGGAAAGTATCCGTTACTAAGTTAATCCACAATAAGTGAACAGGTAACAAGGTATCCCAATTGAGCATTGTTGCAATAAACAAGGTTAATACTTCCCCTAAGTTAGCTGAAAGTAAATATTGAATCGTTTTTTGGATATTTGAGAAGACTTTACGTCCTTCTTCTACCGCTACAATAATTGTTGAAAAGTTATCATCGGCAAGTACCATATCTGAAGCACCTTTTGATACTTCTGTTCCGGTAATTCCCATACCAATCCCGATGTCAGCAGCTTTTAAGGCTGGGGCATCATTTACGCCATCACCAGTCATCGCAACCACTTTTCCTTCTTGTTGCCACGCTTTAACAATCCGAACCTTGTGTTCTGGTGAAACACGAGCATAGACAGAGTAGTGTCCCACGACTTGTGCGAATTTTTCATCTGACAATTCATTTAATTCAGCGCCTGTGATGACTGCATCGTCGTCGCCTTCTTTGATGATGCCTAAACGTGCCGCAATTGCTTCTGCTGTATCACGGTGGTCACCCGTAATCATAATTGGACGAATACCTGCTTCTTTCGCGACTTTTACAGCATCTGCAGCTTCTTTTCTTTCTGGGTCAATCATACCGACTAAACCAGCAAATGTTAAATCTTTTTCCACAAGTTCAGAACTCATTTCGGCTGGAATCGTCTCAACATATTTATAAGCCATTCCTAAAACACGTAAGGCTTGTTTCGCTAATGAGGTGTTTGTTTTCAAAATTTCTTGACGTTTTGTTTCATCTAATGGACTTGTTTCTCCATTTGATAAGATTTCCGTACAACGTTTCAATAATTCATCTGGTGCACCTTTGACAGAAACTAGGAAGCCACCTGTTTTTAATTCATGAACAGTAGTCATTAATTTACGATCAGAGTCAAAAGGAATCTCTGCCACACGAGGTTCAGCTGCTACTTTTTCGGTTACGTTAAACGCATGATCTAAACCAAATTGTACTAAGGCAGTTTCTGTTGGGTCACCAATTAATGAACCATCTTGAGCGATTTTTGTATCATTCGTAAAGTTCATGATTTTTAAAGCCATATTATCAGCAGGGATTTCTGTGGAAGCAGATAAAACTTGACCATCTGTATACAACGCTTCAACGGTCATTTGATTTAAGGTTAACGTACCTGTTTTATCTGAACAGATAATGTCTGTACTTCCTAATGTTTCAACGGCTGGTAACTTACGGACAATCGCATTTTTCTTGGCCATTTTTTGAGTCCCTAAAGCCAAAATAATTGTGACAATCGCTGGTAATCCTTCTGGAATTGCCGCTACAGCTAACGAAATTGACGTTAATAACATGTCAATCCATGAACGACCATTCATCATTCCTACCACAAACATCACCGCTGCAATGACTAAAATGGCAATTGTTAACATTTTACCCAATTGGTTTAAGTTTTGTTTTAAAGGCGTTTCCGTTTCTTGTTCGCTTGCTAGCATGCCAGCAATTTTACCGACTTCTGTATTCATTCCTGTGCCAACCACAACGCCAAGACCACGTCCATACGTCACATTACTATTGGAATAAGCCATATTGATTCGGTCACCGATACCAATATCGGTTCCCTCTAAGATGGTTACTTCTTTTTCAACTGGAACAGATTCACCGGTTAACGCTGCTTCTTCAATTTTTAAGCTATTCGCTTCCAATAAACGTAAATCAGCTGGAACGACATCCCCTGCTTCTAATAAAACAATATCGCCTGGTACTAATTCATCACTTTTAACAGTAATGACGTGTCCATCACGGCGAACATTAGCATTTGGTGAAGACATTTCTTTTAATGCTTCAATGGCTTGTTCCGCTTTAGCTTCTTGGATGACCCCAAAGATGGCGTTCAAGATAACAACCACTAAGATGATAATCGAGTCTACCACATCATGGGAAAAGACGGCTGAAATGACCGCTGCCGCTAATAAAACAATAATCATAAAATCTTTGAATTGCTCAAAGAATTTCACGGCAAGTGATTTTTTCTTCCCTTCATCTAGCACATTTTCCCCGTACGTTTCTAAACGCTTTTGAGCCTCCTGTGCACTTAATCCATCAGTTGTTGTGTTCATTTTCTCCAAAACAACTGTGTCGTCTTGTGCGTAAAACGCTTCAGACAATTGTGTTTTCTTTTCTTCTGACATGTTCTTCCTCCTCTATTTTTTGCAGCATCCTCCAAGTACTATTTTACATTTCATCAAAAATAAATGAAAAAAAATAGACTTGTGTATGCTACTTCGTCGAACATACATAAGTCTCACCGTTTAAGACAACACCAGAAATTGCTTTCGGAGTTGGTGATGTTGTCACAGCATAAATACTGTCAGTTACTCCCTCATGAAAAAACTATTTAACATTGATTGGAGAACCAATGTTATGAATAATTACTTAATTAGTATACCGTTTTCCACTCTTTTTTTCAAATAAAAGTTCTGCTCATTTGAAAAAAACTGAAATCCTTTCATTCGGATTCCAGTTTCTTGATTTGTATTCGTAAAATACGCTGTTGTCCCCGCTTTCTCGACCAACTAATAACCCAAGAAAGTAAGAAAAGACTAATCACGGTTCCTTCACGAACAAAAATCGGCAAATGATAACTAATGGACAATCCTAGTGCTAAACTGACACAAAAAATATCAACTAAATAACGATAAAACTGAAAACTATAGCGCGTTCTTTCAGAAATAAGTGTACAAAATTTTTCAATGGGAAATTGCAAAACACCTAGCGCAACTACCTGTCCTGTCCCGATTCCTGCTATGATTGTCCCTAAAATAAATAGAACAATTTTAACCAAATAATTTTGAAAAACAAGCGAACCAAATAATTGATATAAGAAAAAATTAATGACAAAACCAAAGCCAATTAACGCCACCAAAATAATCAAATAGTCCTGAATTTTACGCTGCTGATCTAACAACCAACACGTGCCTAAAAAAGCTAAATTGATAGCTGTGGTAACAGTTCCGACTTTTAAATGAGTAAGTGTTGCAAAGGTCACATTAAACGCATTAAAACTGCTAACCCCGATGCCTGCTTGAATTGTCAAACTGATGCCCAATGCACTAATTAAATAAAAAAGAAACGATAGTACAATTTTTTTCTTCCACATTATAAAAACTCCTCTACTCTTGATACGTCTATTATGTGCTACAATAGAAGAAACAAATAGGAGATATCTCCTATTATAAGGAGAAAAAATGCTTAAAACAGCCTACCAACAATCACCGAAACAAGAATTAGCTAAAAATACGCCTTTTTTTAATGAAACTGATTTAAAACACAGTTTTATTATCGATTTTGAAAATCAAGAATTCATTCATCACCAAGCAGAGCCATTAAATTATCTTTTTTATTTAATCAAAGGAAAAGCGAAAATTTTAAAAACAGAACGCAATGGCCGCCAATCCATTGTTCAGTTTTTAACGACAGGTGATTTAATTGGCGATTTAACATTAGTTCAAGCGGAAACGATACCCAAGGACGTTATCGCCTTAGGTGAAACCTGTTGTTTGGCTATTCCTTTAGCTTACGCAGAAACTGTTTTAAAAAACAAGGTGCTTTTTATGCAGCAACTCAGCCATTATCTAGGGAAAAAAATGCTCCAACGGGTGGACCACTTTACAACGAATCAGACCTATGAACTAAGTTATCGGCTAGCGGAATTGCTATTGGTTGCCGCTAATCACGAAGATGTTTATAAAGAAAAACATACTGAGATTGCCGAATACTTAGGGGTTAGTTATCGCCATCTTATTTATACCTTCAAACAATTTCGAGAGCGCGGCTTTATTCAAAAACAAGGAACTGCTTATCACATCAACCGCTTAGCGTTACATTCTTTTGTGCAAAAAATGAAGAGTTAAAGTGGTGGATTGTTGACAAATAGTGCGCTTCCCGCTACCCTATTCTTATTAATAAGAAAGAAGGGACAGCAATGGAGCAAGCATCATTTACTGTATCTAGTTGGCAAGAACAACCGATTGACAATCTTAATGAAAATTTCCCAGTGAATCAAGCGAGCGCTACTTATCAATTGTCAGGCGCCTTATCTGGGACAGCTTCTGTGGAATACTTAATGACTTATCAAGGCTCTTCAATGGCTGATGGGCTTGAAGCTGTGGCTCAAGTGGTCGGTTTCCTACATTTCGAAGGAACTTATTTAGGAAAAAAAGGCACCTTTACGGCTTGCGAAAAAGGGACGTTTACACAGGGTCTTTTAGACTGCCCAGGTGAACTATTTCAAGCATCAGGTGAGCTTGCCGGTTTATCCGGTCGCTACACTTATGAATTTAGTCAAGAAGAAGCGCTTCTTCATTTAGACTTTGTATAATAAAAAATTTCAAGGAAAGTTGGTGACATTATTTTACTTATTTTAAATTTGGCGGTTGTAAAAGACAATGGGTGTTTTTGATTAGATTAAACTTTTAAGGAGAAAAATCATGAAAAACACCCGAAACACCGTCCCATCATTACTAATTATTATTTTGCTTGTGGGATTTCCACAAATCAGCGAGTCGATTTTCACACCCATTTTGCCAGCGCTTAGTTCTGCTTTTAACATTCACGATAGCGTAGCACAATTAACCATGAGTATTTATTTTGTTGCCTTTGCCGTTGGCGTTTTATTCTGGGGAATTTTATCCGATACGATTGGACGTCGCCCAGCTATGTTATTAGGAATTTTATGCTATTTAATTGGAAATATTGGCCTTTTTTTGAGTCCGACATTTCCTTGGCTGTTATTCTTCCGTTTAATTCAAGCATTTGGTGCAAGCGTTGGTTCTGTCATTACCCAATCAATGATGCGGGAAAGCTTTAACGATCTTCAAAGAGGGAAAATTTTTGCTCAAACAAGCGCTGCCCTATCGCTATCTCCTGCCATCGGACCCTTAGTCGGCGGACTTGTTCAAACCTATTTTGGCTATCAGCATGTCTTTAGCACCTTAATTGTCATGGCTGTTCTATTACTTTTCTATAGTTTTTATCGTTTACCAGAAACCTTTCACTTAGGAAATACCTTAACGAAAGCGCCTTTTTGGTCCGTGGCGAAACGCCTTTCCTTCGACTCGAAAGTTTGGTGCTACGGCTTATTGATTGGGGGCATTAATGGTTTATTGTTTAGCTACTATGCAGAAGCTCCGTTTATTTTCATCAATCACTTTGGCTTTAGCAGTGTCCAATATGGCTTTCTTGGTTTAATTTTAGCTGCGTCTAGTATTCTTGCTGCGGTTCTTATCAATTGGTTGCTAGGATATTGGTCAGCGGAAAAAATTGCATTTGCTGGTTTGCTGCTAAGTATCTTTGCGGCTTGCTGTTTATTAATAATGACACAATTTGAAACAATCATTGGTCTTATTTTGTTTATTTTTCTCTTTTTCTTAGGGATTAATATTACTTTGCCCAATGCCTTAAGTATGGCCTTAAAAGGCTATGAATCTGTAATTGGTACTGCCAGTGGAATTTTTAGTTTTGTCTATTACTTGTTTGTTAGTTTCTTTACCTATTTGATTAGTTACTTTCACAATGGTACCATTTGGGTCTTACCGCTTTACTTTTTAAGTTTTGCTTGTCTGTTAGCTTTCAGCTATTATGTCATTGTTTATCGTAAAACTTTAAAATAAAAAATCAAGAAACACACGAATATTTCGTGTGTTTTTTTTAGCTAAAAAATTGATTTTCTAAACTATATTGCTTCCCTGAAACAATGTCATATTGAATCAGTCGGTATTCCTCATATAGTTGTTCTTGCTTTTTATTCATTTCTACTGTTTTTTTCCATTCCCCACCGAGATAGTAATTCCCCTTTTCAAAAGCAGGCAATTGTTCTTGTACCTCATTTAGCATAGCGTAAAATCCCGATTGCGGTAAGCCGCTTTGTTGGAAAAGTGAGGGAGCAAAATAAAATGGACTAATAGTTGCTTGATGCTGATTTTTTTCTGTTAACTGGTTCGCCGTATCATACATTAGAAATTCTGTCTGGTGAAGGGCTGCCCCTTCATTCAACGCTTGAATGTTTTCATCATAAATACTTGGTAAGTGATCTCCCCAAAAAACGACTAATGTGCGTTTGGGCATTTTTTCGATTTCTTGTAGGAAATTTTTCAAAGCTTCGCTACTGTAGGCAATATCTTGCAAGTAATTATTGAGCGCGACTTGATTGCCGTTTCCTTGAGAAAAATAATTGGACGTTGTGTATTTATTTTCATAGGGCATATGTGTTTGCATAGTAACTAAATGAATGAATTGCGGTTGCTCTTTTTCTTTAAGCAGTGTCGTCACTTCCTGATACGCTGCTTGATCTGAAATGTAAGGATTATTTTCTAGTTTATCCGTATAGTTCATTGTTTTTTCATTGATAAATTGATCAAAACCTAAAATTTTATACACATCTTTTCGTTTATACATAGATGTATTGTACGGATGAATAGCCGTTGTTTGGTACTTTTGTTCCTTAAGTAATGAAACAATGGAAGGCAATTCCGTCATCTTAGGAATCATCATTGTATAAGGTGTAGTCATTTGGGCATTCATTAATTCCATCGAAAAACTTGTTAGGGCTTCAAATTCAATATTCGCAGTTCCGCCCCCGTAGTTTTGTGAAAGCATCTGGCCACTGTAAGTTTTATCAGCGATTTGCTGATAATCAGCTAAAGGGTTACCAATAATGGACAAACCTTTCAGATGATCTGGATTTGAAAAACTTTCACTCATGACAAACACAATATTTGGTTGCTCATTGCTCGGCACTGTTTTCGCCTCGGCCAACTTTTGATATTTCTGAGTAATTTCTGAAATAGCTTCTTTTGAATAACCCTTTGGTTGGTCCATAGCCTCTACTTTTAAATTATATAGAAAACCACCAATAAATCCTGTATTGTAGTAATTCATTTTTTGGCTGTAAGGAATCCATAACGCGGTTTTATTATAGGCTTTACGTAACAAATTTTGCGGATTGTTAAAATCACCAATATATGAAAATAGACCAATCGAAAGAACAAGACTTAACACACGAATCGTTTGTTTTTTCTTCGATAAAAAGAAACTTTTATAAAAAGCTTTTCCTAAGAAAAAAAGTGCTACACAACCTAACGCTACCACAAAAACAAACGGCCATAAACCAACCATTTCTTTTAATAAACTAACTTCTGTGATCATTTTTAAGTCGTCTGGGTAAATAGGTTCGACACGATAAAACATCTTTTGATAGTCCGCAAATCCTAAAACACCTATTATGACACTATATAAAAGAGCGCCAACTCCTAATGAGCCTGCCAAACTACATAAAAAAAGTAAAAAAACGCTTAGCACAAAACAACCTAAGAAAAACTTTTCCGTATGCCACGAAAAAGCAAACTTGAAGGCTAAATCAACAGACAAGTTATTCTGACACCATTGCAAATATAAATTACTAAAAATAATTAATAAGATGAACCCGATTCCATACAAAAGGTAGCGGTAAGGCCATCGTCTAAATTTCTCAACTCTCTTTTTCACATCGATCTCCTATTCAAAAACTAGTAATGTATTTATTTTATGCTTCTTGAAAAAGAATGTAAAGAAGTAGCTAGCAAAGAAGTCTAAGGAATGGTAAAGAAAAAATGTTATTTGTTGCAAAAATAATTTTCCAGTGGTATAGTAACAATGGAATTTCGTTATCAGTTATCGTCGCCTTTTTAGAGTACTTTATGAAAGGAGAATAACTATGACTTACAAAGTAAAAAACATTCAATACCGTATTCAATTAGACACAGACAAAAATATTTTCATTGTTTTCGATGCAAAAAATGAAAGTAAAACAGCAACTGGTCACACAATTGAAGAAGCAATTGCACACTTAAAACAATTAAACTAAGGAGTGACAAACATTTCCATGCAAGACCCTTTAGGTAGTTATTTAAGCTAAAAGCCGTTTAGTAAAGAAAAAATACTAGACGGTTTTTTTGTATCCTCTTCGCCTTTTATTTTTTACATAGTATACTGAAACAAACGGAGGTGTTTTTAGATGACCATCATTGCAAACTATATACGCCAGCAATCCCAACATCAAACACAGTTAACAGAAATCTACCAAGCAATTTTAGCGGTTGTTCCTCAGGAGACTACTGAAAAAATTGCTTATGGAATGCCGACCTTTTACTTAAATGGCAATTTAGTGCATTTTGCGGCGGCCAAGCAACATTTAGGTTTCTATCCTACGCCATCAGCCATCCAACGTTTCAGCAAAGAATTACGCCCTTTTAAAACCTCGAAAGGTGCCATTCAATTTCCCTACACGCAAGAGTTACCTCTTTCGTTAATACAGGAAATAGTTAAATTCCGTGTACAAGAAAACATGAAGAGCGTGGGACAAAAATCACTTTGAATTTTTGTCCCACGCTCAAAAACTGATAAACGGCGGGAACAGAAGCAACTCCTTCGGAAATAAGCCGAAATTCTCCAAAAATTAAAGAACAATTTTCGGAAATTCCTTCTTATTGCTGAGAAACACTATTTGCAAAGCAAATAGATGTTAAATAGTACCTACTTGGTTCTCGGAGTTAAACACTTCTGTCCCGACCTCTTCATGTTCTTAAAATTTTTTCCATCGCTTTTCCCTTGGCCAATTCGTCGATTAATTTATCTAGGTAACGGATTTTTTGCATTAAAGGATCTTCAATTTCTTCCACGCGATAGCCACAAATTACGCCTTTGATCAATTGGGCGTTTTCATTAAAATTGGGTGCTTCTTCAAAAAATGTTTCCATCGTTACTTTTTGAGCCAATTGTTGTTGCAACCCTTTTTCATCATAACCAGTTAACCAGTAAATAATTTCGTCAACCTCCGCTTGCGTTCGATTTTTACGTTCTGCTTTTTGGATGTATAGCGGGTAAACACTGGCAAAGGTCATTGTATAGATTTTCGGTTTTGTCATTGGTTTTCCTACTTTCTGAAGTATTCTCTCTTCAGTCTACCACAGGCTTGCTGGAAAAAGAGGCTATTTTGTCTTAGTAATCAAATTGACGATAATAACGACGAATCTCTAATGGGTGACAATTTAATTTTTCTACATGCGCATCAATGCGTTGCGTTACCGCATGCATTAGGAGAAATGAAACAACTCGGCCACGATATTTTTCACTAATTCCTGGAAGTTCATACGCTTTCGAATCAATAATTGTATAATTGGCACAGATTTTCGGCAATAATTTTGCTACTCGTTCTGCCAACGGTCGCTGCTCGTCTTCTCCAATAAACAACGTTACTGGCGTAGTTTCATCTACAATTTCTAGCGTTCCATGTAAGAACTCTGCTGCATGAATTGATTTTGAACGAAGCCAACTTTGCTCTTCCCAATAGCACATTGCATAAGAATAGACCGCTCCCCATTGGTTTCCTGCGCCAATAAAATAGTGAATGCTATCATGACGATGTTTTTCCGCAAAAGCTAAGCCAAACGCATCGGCACTTTTTTCGGCTTCAGCTAAACCTGTAGGCAAATATTCTTCCAATTCTTGGTAATAATTTTCGTAATCTGTAAATTCGTTGTTTTTTTGCATTAAACGATCAGCTACCATAAAGAACTTGATTTGCTCAGTTCCTGGAGCTGGATAAGTCACCACATAATCACATAAATCTGCTAAAAGACTGTCTTTTGCATCGATAAAACCAAATAACGTTGCGCCGACCTTTTTGATTTCTTGAACGGCTTGCACCACTTCTTGTGTTGTCCCAGTAACGGAAGACAAGATGACGAATGATTTTTCTGTTAAACGTTTATTGCCTGTTGTGTAATACTCAGCAGCATGTTGAACATAGATTGGTAAATTACTTTTTCCATTCGCATAAGTAACTGCTTGCATGGCTGAAGCATAAGTACCGCCGATTCCTAAATAATAGACCGCATCAAATCCTTTCGTCCAAACTTGATCAACAACTTTTTCAACATCTGAACGCAAGGCTAAGGCACCTCGTATGTCTTTGATTTGTTGTTCTTCATTAAATTTTAACATGGCTGATTTCCCTCTTTCTTTGCTATTTTACTTTTTAGGACACAATCAAAATCATCAAAAATCCGTTGAGATAAATCAATTCCTTTACTTGTAGCTACTTGATACGCCAAATATTGAAATGGAATAACTAACAATAAAGGACTAATTTTTTCTTCGACATCACTTGCTAAACCTAACGTATTTGATGCTCGCGTTGAACGCGTTGTAATTGTGTAACATTGGCCAACATAACTGGCTAGATAATTTTTCAAGGCTTGGCTACGTGCTTGAATAGGACTTTGATTCTCAATAAAAAACAAAAGATGTGTAGTATCCGCTTCAAGATAAGGCCCATGCATATAGGCTTCGACTTCAAATCCTTGGGAAGGTAAGCGAACTGTTTCTGTAAACTTCGTATCAAACTCTTTCGCCGTACCAATATTGGGCCCATAACCAATTGCGATAAATCGTGTCCCCTCTGTTAATTCTTTTTTCGTTTTTTGCCAAAATTGTTCGGTTTTATAAATCACCGAATCGATTTCCTGAATTGCTTTGGCAAGTTTTGCTAATTCTTCTTCAACCTCTACTTTTGTTAATTGATGCTTTTGATAGCCCAGTTTCAAACCAAATAGAAATAAATTTAAAAGTGTTGCCGTATAGCCTTTTGTGACAAAACCAACTGTTTCAAGCCCCATTTTTAAATCCAGGACTTCATCCACAACCTCCGTAATCGGGCTGGTGACATCACTTGTCAAGGCCACTGTTTTTACAGACGTTTGGTTTTTAATTTTTGCAATGGCATCAATTGTTGAAGCACTTTTACCACTTTGCGAAACCGCTACGACCAGATCAAACCGATCATCCACTTTGCCATAATGAGCAAAATTGAACGGCTCTTGGATTTCCACATAAATAGGCGCCACTTCTTCAAGGTAAACTTTAGCCGCCTGACAAGCATTATGTGACGAGCCAGTTGCTAAAATTAGACAGTGCGTGACCTTTGAAACGTCTGTATCAGTTAATTGAAATTGGTTAAGAATCTGAGTTAGGGCTGCTTGCTCCTCATTTATATAATCCAGCATCGTTTTCATATTTTGCCTCCTAAAATAGACCAATTAATGAGCCAAGAATTCCGACAATTGCCATGCCACCTAAAATCGCTAAAGGTTTTACTTCTTTTTTCAATAAATAAAAAACAAAACCAAAGGATGCAAGCGGTAATAATTTAGGCATGATATCGTCAAAGATACTTTGAACCGTGACTGCATTTTTGCCACTTCCGCTGATTGTAATCGGGATAGTTAAATCAATCATGGAGGCGGTCATAGCACCTACCACCATCAAGCCAATTATTGAAGCGCCTAATGTGAGACTTTCCATCATGCCATTTGCTTGAATTTTTTTGAGAAAACCAGTTCCTAATTTATAGCCCCAACGATTCAGTAAATAACGAACAATCACATGGGGGACGTTAAAAATGAGTAAAAATAGAATTGGCCCTAACACATTCCCTTGTAAAGCTAACGAAGTTCCAACACCTGTTGCAATCAAGCGTAAGGTTCCCCAGAAAAAGGAATCACCTAAACCAGCTAAAGGTCCCATTAACGAGGTTTTAATACTATCGATTGTTCCAACTTCAAAATTTTCGTCCAGAACATTTTCTTCTTCCATTGCAGCATTAATTCCTAAAATAAACGTCACGATATGCGGCGTGGTATTAAAGAAAGCAAGATGCCGTTTTAAAGCTGCCGCCATCTCTTCTTTTTGAGGATATAATTTCTTTAAAATAGGGATCATGGCATAGACATAAGCCATATTCATCTGACGTTCATAATTCCATGAAAATTCCATTTGGAATGAACGCCAAAAGACTTGATTAAGTTCTTTTTTTGTAATTAAGTTTTCTGTCTTAGTTTTAGAAGTCTTCGTCATCATCAATTACCTCCCCACTTGTTGTTTGTATTGTTTCATTCTTTCCTTTGGCATAATTCATGATATTCACAACAATTACTGCTGTAATGGCACCCAAAATTGCTACTCCTGTTACAGGTAACTTAAAGTAAGCCATTAAGACAAAGCCTAAAAAGAAATATGGCGCCACTTGTTTGTTAATCAGTAAGCGTGCAAGCATCGCAAATCCTAGCGCTGGAATAATCCCAGTTGCAACAGACAACCCATGTTGAATAAATTCAGGGATCAGATCAAGTAAGCCTTTAATGGTGTTGCTGCCCACGGCAAATGAAATAGTTACAATGAGCGCTAGCATGAACGATAAGCCAAAGCCTGCAAGTAAATGCATGCGCTCCACCCCTTTATATGCTCCTTCTTCAGCATACTGATCAGCTTTTTGACTCATGATTGGGATGAGCAAACCCAAATAAATATTTTTAAGAATCAACGTTAACGTTGCGATTGGCAAGCCTAAGACTAAGGCTGTTTCTGTTCCTGCGCCAGCAGTAATAGCAAACGCTGTACCAAGAATCCCACCAGTCACTACATCAGGTGGGATTGATGCGCCCACTGAAAAAGAACCGATGAAAGCTAACTCTAAGGTCGCGCCCATGATTACGCCCGTTTTGACATCACCTAATACAATTCCGACAAATAAACCGGTTACAATTGGTCTTGAAAGCAACGAGGTTCCTAAAGCATATTCCGACTGCGCAATAAAAGCGATGCAACCTAAAAGAATCGCTTGTCCTATCATTTGTATTTCTCCTTTCTACAAGACATTTAATGCTGCTACTTTTTTGTCATTTGGGACTTGTCGAATTTCAACTTCACAACCATTTGCGACCAATTCTTTAACCATTTTTTCTTCATCCGGTGTGATATTAATTGCTTTAGAAATGTTTCGAGTATTTTCCCTTACTTTCATCCCTCCTAAGTTAATTTCTTTTATTTCTGGATAAGCAGTAGCCAATCGATAAGCATCTTCTACACTCTCAACTACAATAAAAAGTTTGTATTTTTCTGTAACACCACTTTTTAGTGCGGCAATCGCATCTTCAATCGTTTTAATGACCAGTTTTACTCCTGCTGGCTTAGCTAGCTTAATGGTTGTTTTTCAAATATCATTTTTAGGTACGTCATCATTTGCGATTAAAATACAATCGGCGCCTAAGCCTTGGGTCCATGAAAAAGCCACTTGACCATGTAACAAGCGATGATCGACTCTTAACAATTTAATCATTTCATTTCCTCCTAAAATTCTTCTTCTAAAATTTCTTTACTAGATAACTCATTACAATAACAAAGACTTTCTTGTCCGTTTTCAACGGCACGTTTTACTAAATCAACTAATGAATCAACAGTATTTATTTGGGTATATATTTCAATTAATGTTGCTAAATTTAATCCTGAAATTAAATGCATTGCTTGTTTCCCCACATAATTAAAGAATTCGTTATTCACGCTTCCGCCAAATAGGTCTGTAATCACAATTAATTCATTTTGTTGATTGTTCTTTAAAATGTCTTTGACCGTCTTGGCTAAATCATAAGGTTGTTCCATATAAGCGCAAAGACATTCCACATTCTTTGTTTCACCACAAATTAAAGCTAATGATGTCTGAATCCCTGCAGCGAAATTACCATGTGTTGCCAGAATAATTTTACGTTCCATTTTCTTCACCTCACTTACTTCTTTATATAGCAAAAAGAGTGCCAAAAAAGTGGCACTCCCTCCTTTTTATTTTAAAAATCGCTTTCTGCGTTGTTAAACTCCGTTTTTCCAAACAACACATCATAGACATAAAAAAGCTCCGATTCAGGTATATTGACACTATAAACTTTTTCAATGACACTAAACGCCTCTTTTAACTCTTGCAAGACCGTTCTTTGACACTGCTTTAGTTGTTCGGCGCCATTATAATTTTCAATAGGTTCATTCCGGATTAATCGTTCAATTAAACAACTGACATGGACATATACCGCTAATTTACGATCATTTTGAATTGTTTGTTGCCACCGCTCTTCTAATTGAATTAAAAAGACTTCTACTTGTCGAATAATTTTTTCTGTATCTAAAATCGTCACTGATTGAATGACCCGATCTAATGAAAAGTTCCGAATCAACTCATGATTTACATAAGACAGCATATCTTTAGTTAATTCTCTCTTTGTCCATTCTAAAAGGGTCGTAATTCCTTTTCCTGCAATCAACTCTTCTAAAGAGATGTACGGGAGGTCATTTGAAGACGGGTTGTTTGTACCGATGATGCCGACAATCTCATATTCTGGAAAACTTTCTTTGATCGACTCTGCATTACGTAATTGATTATATTCACAAGGAATAATCTTTAATTGTGCTTCCGCAGGTAAACTTTTTTCAAGTAAATCTCTAATTTTAACGGCTGTGCCAATTCCGGTACTACACGTTGTTAAAATGACACGTTCCGTTTTATTTTCAGGTAATATGATTTCCCATTCATTTGGATGAACCGTTAACGCTTTTTGGGGCAATTCTTCAAAAGAAACTTCGTCTTTAATGGCTTCTCCTATAGATAGAGCCAAGCTTGTTGTCACATTATTCATTAATAAAAAAGGACCTTCTTCTTCTGCCGGAAAATACTGATAAATTTCTTTCAATGAACCCATATCAAAAAGAATTACTAAACCATTCCTCGTTTCTTGACGTTCCATATAGTGAATTAAGTGTTCGGAAATTTTTTTGGGAGTAACATCTAACGGCATGTCAAACGATTGAAAAATTGGCACATTTAACAGCCGATTTGCAACATTCGCAATACTACTTGCTGTGGCATATCCGTGGGCAACAATCACCGCTTTCGGATAGTGACTTTCCTTTACTGAACCCGAATAGTGAAGATAAATGGTGACAATAATTCGATCCATCTGGGATAGTTCAATATCTAATGAACGTTTCACTAAAGTTAACAGTTGTTCAGCGTAGCCATAACTAGTTGCTAATTTAGTTTGAACTTCTGTTAAAAGTTCGTCAATGACTGTTGTAGGTTCTTTTTCTGGAAACCAATCAATACATCTTCGTTGAAACAGATAGGTGCTTAATGCATAGACTAAACTGCCATTAAACCGAATTTGATAAGACGATTCAATCGTTTCCAATAATTGACGGATATTTTGCGTAATAAACAATAGCATTTCGTGATTTTTCTCTCGCTTCTTTTCAAATAATAAATCATCGAATAAGCGTTCAATTTCTTTCGAGATGTCGTTATTGGCAGTGGAAAGATGATGATGGTGAGAGACATAAAGACGAAGGATTCGTTCATAACTCTGGATAATTCTTCTTTGCGCAAGCTCTGTTTCCTCTAACAAACTAATCAGATTTGTTTGCTCATCTAAACGAATAGGCAATTCATTTTCATTAGGAGCTAGTTTGATTGATTGATCCAGAAATTCTTTCGGTAGATCGTGTAAAGTGATTGGAATAACACGTTTATCAAGATTGGCGGCAAAGCTGCGTGCAGTAATAATTTTTATATTATTTCTTAATTCACCTACATTGCCTACATAATGGTGGTTTTCTAAAAGTTGGATAACTTGTGGCGTGATAGTAACTGCTTTTTGAATAGCTTGCTGTTCCTCATAAAATGCTCGCATAATTAATTGTTTTCTTTCCGCTTGAGTGCGTTCAGCAAGACTTGGGATTTTAATTTGAATAGGAATTCGTCTTAAAAATGTCGTTAAAAAGGTGCTAGAAATTTCTTCAGTTGTGGCAAAGCACAACCGACACGTAACAGGAATGGGCCGATTGGTTTCACCCATCCGATAAATAATACCCTGATCTAAAAATGTAAACAATTTTTCCTGCCCTTCAGGACTCAAACGATGAACTTCATCTAAAAATAAAACGCCCCCTTCTGCACTTTGAAAGGCTCCAATTTTATCGGAATCTGCTCCCGTAAAAGCGCCTTTAAGATGCCCAAATAATTGACTAGTTAAAAGCTCTGGATTGTTGGCATATTGCGCACAATTAACTGTCACAAAAGGTGCTGAATCGTCAAGTAGTTCTTTTGAAAGACAAAACTGATAATATAAGGATGCTAAAAAACTTTTACCCGTACCACTTTCACCTGTAATTAAGACAGGCAATCCACCGCCAGGATAAAGCGCTGCTATTTTTAATTGTTCGATGGTCTGGGCTAAACTACCTCGATAACCAATGACCGACTGAAAAAAATCACTTTTGCGATCAAAAACAGGCTGTTCATCGATCATTTCTTGGAAACTTTGATAAACAGTTCTTTTTAAAAGATAGTTTTGTTGTTGAAACGCTTCTTTATGAAAAAAGTAAACTGGTCGTGTATTGATCTTAACTAGAATCCCTTCTTCGTTTAACTGATTTAAATAGTGACTAGCTGTATTTCGTTTGATAGAAAATGTCGTTGCAATATTGCTTGCTGTGAAAATTTCACTGACTAAAGATGGTTCAAAAAAAGCTGTTTGATTGCGTAAATAATCAACAATTTGCATTTTTAACATAAAATCACCTCTCATTTATCATAACGTACCTAAAAAAAACGTCAATATTCAAAATTTCTTTTGTTATTTTTCTTTATATAAAGAGCCCATTTTTTATGTTATTTAATCACAGGAACCTGATTCTATCATTGCAGAATAGGCTTTCATTCAGTATACTGTAAATAGAGGAACAAGAAACGAATTGGATAATTAGGCACTGAAAGAACGCACCACCGTTCTGAATGTTTCGAAACACACAACAGGTTATCGAAATGACCATTGGAGAAAAATTCCTTTTTCTCCGAGGTTAGCGATTGTGACATGTTGCAATCGTTTTTTGTCCTTAAAATGTTGAGAAAAAGAAAAAAGGCACTTTGCATGTCAGCACCACCTGACAAACAAAGCCCTTCATAGACAGCACAACCTATCTATTCCAGTTGCCTTTTTTGCTAGTTACACTAGCTAATTTTAGTGTACCCGATTTTCAGTGAAATTACTAGCATCTTTAAAATTTTTACTGAAACGATCAGCCTGTGCAATGAACTAGTTTTCTTCAGCGGCGGCAACCGCTGAGAAGCTTTTTCTCAAATTTTAAGTGAATAATGTATCATAAACTTTTTTGGCATATCCATCCGTCATATTACATACAAAGTCCACCGCCATTTTCAAACGATAATAGTCTTTTTCTGCTTCTGTAGCGTTCTTTGCTTCTCTTCTATACAACGCTTTCGCGCTTTCCGAAATATTATTAAAGATTCGCTCCTCATACTTATTCATGGAAACTTTTTCATATTTCAGTACGACTGGAACAAATTCATCTAGTAAACGATTGATGATATTGAAGCCCAATACCTCTTGATCCAAAATTGTTTTTGTTTGAAAAACATAGACTCTAGAAAAGTTTTTTAATGCCTGAAAGCATTTCACTTCATCACAATCTTCAATGATAATTTCATTATGATAGATACCTCTCATAATTAAGTCATAATGATTAGCAAAATTTTTCGCTACGCTTTGACAAACAGCTCTTTGTGTCTTTCTCAAAAATTCTTGTAAGGTAGCTTCTTCTGTTTTATCTTTTTCTAACATTAAAAATTTTTTTGTTCCTGTTTGCCCATCAACAAACTGCTTTAAATCTTGATAGCTGTATAAACCATAATTATAGGCATCTTCGATATCTGAAAAAGTATAGGCGATATCATCTGAGGCTTCTAGCAAAAAGACTAATGGGTGTCGCTTATTTTGTGTTCCTGTCGCAAATTTAATGGCGTTAAACACTTGTTTTTCCGAGTAAAAATAGCCAACTTTTTTAGACAAAAGCTGTTGCTTATTTAATTGATCTGAAGATGCCGTATATTTGATAACTGTATCTAATGTCGTGGCAGTTAGTTTCATTCCTGCTTTAGAAGTCCCATTATCATGATGCAGTTTTGTTAAAAGTCGGATGGTTTGAGCGTTTCCTTCAAAGTTAAGAAAATCATTTTGTTGTTGCTCCGAAAAATCAGACCAACAAGCATACAAAGGACCATTTTTTTCAAACCAAATACGAATGGCTTCTTCCCCAAAATGTCCAAAAGGGGGATTGCCAATATCATGGATTAATGCAGCTGTTTCTAACAACCGATAGCATTCTGATAATTCCATAACCTCAATGTTTCGTTCGTTCAACTGTGAAATAACTAATCTAAGTATATCCCTGCTATGCATTGCCACTTCTAAGCTATGCGTTAAACGCGTTCTTACAAAATCATTACGTTCTAAAGGAAAAACTTGTGTTTTGTCTTGTAAACGTCTAAATGCATCACTTTTAATTACTCTACGATAGTCACTATCTAAAGATTTACGAAGTTCTGTGGCTAAATCAACTTGCTTATTTAACCAGTCATTTTGATATTGTTTACCATTATCAGAAATACGATATGTACCAACCAACTGACGCCAATTCATTTTCATTTATTACCTCCTCCAATTACTCTACCTTCTCTAAATAAGAGACGTAAATATTTTTACATTTACCAATATCACTGAATTCCCGATTGTTATACGCCTTATCCTTTTTCAATTTAAACCGCACTTTTTCGCCTTCTTGAAAAGTTCCCCACGTAAGAAAAAAGAATAGCCAATGGCTTTCATCCTCTGATAGCGTGTCTAAACCTAAACTTTTAGGCTCAATTAAGCTAGGTAATTTAAAACAGTCATACACCCCTTTTGCTGTGCCATACACAGGACGATGAGTGCTAAGAGTCGTTTCAAAATATCCCTTTTCATCAGGTTTTAAATAACTTGCTTGTCGAATCAGTTGTGTCAGTTTATTTTGGAATGGCTGAATATTTTTCTCAACGTTTAGTTCAAAATCTGGCTCAGCTTGTACATCTGTGTCATGAGATAACTTTTTTAATAAGCAGTTGATTTCATTAGTACTTGTCTTATCATTAAACGCAATCGCCAAACGCTCACTGCTAATAACACCTTTCATATCTTTCATAGAAAAATTATTTAACGCAATTGGATAGTGTTTATCTGATAGCATCCAAGAAGCACCCATTTCGTTTAAACATGGAATACTCTGATAATAATGATCAGATAAAAAATACAGCATGACAGGTTGATTGGTTAGCTCCCTTTTAATCGTGTCAAAAATTAATTCTCCTGGCTGTACACCTGTTTCAATAGCGGAACTATAAAAAATATCCTGTGTTCGAAACCCAAACTTTTTCAACAATTGGATAAACGCATCCACATATTCTTGATCCTTTGAACTATGACTAATAAAAATCTTTTTCCCGTTGCTCACTACTCAACATCCTCCAAGTTAAATTTGTATTTTCATTTTTTTGTGAAATTCTATACTATTTCTTTAAGCGTACAGCGTTATCTGAAACCAGTCAATACTAAAATTATAAAATAACAATTATTTTGTTTTATTAAATTTTTATATAATGTTGTTTTGTTAATGTTTTGTTATTTTTAAACAAGTGATTATAGAGCGATGTACGGTTGAAGTTATTTCTAATCTATTTTTTTCAATATTTTTATAAATATAAAAAAACACGCCTTTCTTTGCAGAAAGGCGTGTTTTTACGTCCGAGTATAAGGAGAATTGGTTCATTAACCAATTGTCCCTTTAAGCGTTATTCATTAAATGAATTATTTGTTTTTTAAGTTGTAGAAAGATTTTAAGCCTTTGTATTCAGCTACATCGCCTAATTGATCTTCAATACGTAATAATTGGTTGTATTTAGCAATACGGTCAGTACGGCTTAATGAACCAGTTTTGATTTGGCCAGCGTTTGTTGCAACAGCGATATCAGAGATTGTTGAATCTTCTGTTTCACCAGAACGGTGAGATACAACTGCAGTGTAGCCAGCTTCTTTAGCCATTTCGATTGCTTCAAATGTTTCAGTTAAAGTACCGATTTGGTTAACTTTGATTAGGATTGAGTTAGCGATACCTTTTTCGATACCTTCAGCTAATTTAGTTGTGTTTGTTACGAATAAATCGTCACCAACTAATTGAACTTTGTCGCCTAATACTTCAGTTAATTTTTTGAATCCGTCCCAGTCGTTTTCGTCTAAGCCGTCTTCGATTGAAATGATTGGGTATTTAGAAACTAATTCTTCGTAGAACGCGATCATTTCTTCAGTTGTTTTTTCGCCTTCTCCTGAGTCAGCTAAAACGTAAACGCCTTTTTCTTTGTCGTAGAATTCTGAAGAAGCAGCATCCATAGCAAGAACAACGTCTTTACCAGGAACATAGCCAGCTTTTTCGATAGCTTCGATGATTACTTCGAAACCTTCTTCGTTTGAACCTAAGTTAGGAGCGAAACCACCTTCGTCACCTACTGAAGTAGCTAAGCCGCGACCTTTTAAGATTGAAGCTAATGCGTGGAATACTTCTGCACCCATACGTAAAGCTTCTTTGAATGTAGGCGCACCTACAGGCATGATCATGAATTCTTGGAAGTCAATACTGTTGTCAGCATGTGATCCACCGTTGATGATGTTCATCATTGGAGTTGGTAATACTTTTGTATTGAATCCGCCTAAGTAATGATATAAAGGCACTTCTAGGTAATCAGCAGCAGCACGAGCTACGGCGATAGACACACCAAGAATAGCGTTAGCACCTAATTTACCTTTGTTAGGAGTTCCATCTAAATCGATCATTGCTTTATCGATAGCCATTTGATCGCGTACATCGTAACCGATGATTGCTTCAGCAATGATGTTGTTTACGTTATCTACAGCTTTAGTAACACCTTTACCTAAGTAACGAGCTTTGTCGCCATCACGTAATTCAACTGCTTCGTATTCACCAGTTGAAGCTCCTGAAGGAACCATTCCACGGCCGAAAGCTCCGCTTTCAGTGTAAACTTCTACTTCGATTGTTGGGTTACCGCGTGAGTCTAAGACTTCGCGTGCGTAAATATCAGTAATAATTGACATGTTTTGTCTCTCCTTTGAGTTTGTATTTATACTAAGGGGATTCCCTCATGTATGATTGTAGTTAATTCTCGCAAACTATGCAAACATTTTTTTGCAAAAGTCATTGAGAAAACGTTACCGTTAGTGATTTCTTATTTTACAGCATCTAATAAAGCTAGGAATGAGTCTGCTTCTAAGCTTGCGCCGCCGACTAAAGCACCGTCAACGTTTTCTTTTGCCATATATTCAGCGATGTTTTCTGGTTTAACAGAACCACCGTATTGAATACGAACAGCTTCAGAAACTTCTTTGCCGTATAATTTTTCAACTGTTGAACGAACAACACCACAGATTTCATCTGCAATATTAGCATCTGCAGATTTACCAGTTCCAATTGCCCAGATTGGTTCGTAAGCGATAACCATTGAAGCAACTTGTTCGTTTGATAAACCAACTAAGCCGTTAGTGATTTGACCTTCGATCCATTCCGCTGTTTTACCAGCTTCATACGTTTCTAAAGTTTCACCACAACAGAAGATTGGTGTCATACCATTTGCAAAGATTGCTTTGGCTTTTTTATTGATATCTTCATCTGTTTCGTGGAAATATTCGCGACGTTCAGAGTGTCCGATAATCACATAGTTTACACCTAAATCTGCAATTGCAGCTGGTGAGTTTTCACCAGTGAAGGCACCAGCGTTTTCCCAGTAGCAGTTTTGTGCAGCTAATTTCACTTCAGAATCTTTTAGGTTCCAAGCTAAAGGAGCTAAGAATAATGCTGGAGATCCAATCACAGCGTCAACAACGTCGTTTGATGGAACAGCATTTTTTACTGCTTCTGCAAAGCTTTGTGCTTCGCTTAAAGTTTTGTTCATTTTCCAGTTACCAGCGATAATTGGTTTGCGCATGAAAAGCACATCCTTTTCTTTTTTTAAAAATATTGTCTTTTAAACTGATTATTTATCGTTAATAGAAGCTAAACCTGGTAAAGTTTTGCCTTCTAATAATTCTAAACTTGCTCCGCCACCTGTTGAGATGTGAGAGAATTTGTTTTCGTAGCCTAATTGAATTGCTGCAGCAGCAGAGTCCCCACCACCGATGATTGTTGTTGCGTCTTCTAAATTAGCAATCGCTTCACAAACACCAATTGTTCCTTTGGCAAAGTTACTCATTTCAAATACGCCCATTGGTCCATTCCAAACAACTGTTTTCGCACCTTGTAATTCGTTAGCGAATAATTCAATTGTTTTTTCACCAATATCCAAGCCTTCTTCATCATCTGGGATTTCAGTTGAAGGAACCGTGTGGAAAGGAGCGTCATTGCTGAACTCTTTAGAGACAACTGTATCAACCGGTAAAACTAATTTGTCGCCAGCTTTTTCCATTAAGCTTTTCGCTAAGTCCACTTTATCTTCTTCAAGTAAAGATAAACCAACACTATAGCCTTGTGCTTTCATGAATGTGTAAGCCATACCGCCACCGATTAAAATTTTGTCGGCTTTTTCAATTAGGTTTTCAATGACAGCGATTTTGTCAGAAACTTTTGCGCCACCCAAGATTGCTACGAATGGACGTTTTGGATTTTCAACAGCTTCGCCGATGAATTTAATTTCTTTTTCCATTAAGAAACCAGCAACTGTTGGGATACCAGTTGAAGCAATTCCAACGTTTGAGGCATGTGCACGGTGTGCAGTACCAAAAGCATCATTGACAAATACATCGCCTAAAGAAGCCCAGTATTTACCCAATTCAGCGTCATTGCCGCTTTCTTTTTTGCCGTCAACATCTTCAAAACGAGTGTTTTCAAATACTAAAACGTCGCCATCTTTCATATTGTTAACAGCGTCTTCTAATTCTTTACCACGTGTTTCTGGAACAAAAGTAACTGGTTGACCTAGTAATTCGCTTAAACGTTCAGCCACTGGTTTTAATGATTTGCCAGCTTTGTCTTCTTCTGTTTTTACACGACCTAAATGAGAGAAAAGAATTGCTTTTCCGCCATTTTCAATCACGTATTTGATTGTTGGTAAAGCCGCTACGATACGATTATCGTTTGTGATCACGCCATCTTTTAACGGAACGTTAAAGTCAACACGGACAAGGACTTTTTTGTCTTTTAAATCTACATCTTTAATTGTCTTTTTAGCCATGAGTAGACCTCCTGTATTGTCAATTTTAGGATTTTTCTTTTTTAAAAAAAGAAAGCGGAGAAGCGCGTTGCTTCCCCGCTTATTATTTCACAATTGTTCAAATTTCACTAATGATAAGAATGAATCTTATAAGTTAGCGAAGTATTCTAAAGTACGAACTAATTGAGCAGTGTATGACATTTCGTTGTCATACCAAGCAACAGTTTTAACTAATTGTTTGTCGCCAACTGTCATCACTTTTGTTTGAGTTGCATCGAATAATGAACCGTAAGTCATACCTACGATATCAGAAGAAACGATTTCGTCTGTGTTATAACCATAAGATTCGTTAGCAGCTTTTTCCATTACTGCATTTACTTCATCAACAGTAACTTCTTTGTCTAATACAGTAACTAATTCAGTTAATGAACCAGTTGCTACAGGAACACGTTGAGCAGCGCCATCTAATTTACCGTTCAATTCTGGGATTACTAAGCCGATTGCTTTAGCAGCACCAGTTGAGTTAGGTACGATGTTTGCAGCAGCAGCGCGCGCACGACGGAAGTCGCCTTTAGGATGTGGTCCGTCTAATGTCATTTGGTCACCTGTGTAAGCGTGGATAGTTGTCATTAAACCTTCAACAACACCAAAGTTGTCATGTAAAGCTTTAGCCATTGGAGCTAAGCAGTTTGTAGTACAAGAAGCGCCTGAAATTACAGTTTCTTCTCCAGTTAATGTTTCATGGTTTGTGTTGTAAACGATTGTTGGTACATCGTTACCACCAGGAGCTGAAATAACTACACGTTTTGCACCAGCAGTTAAATGTTTTTCAGCAGCTTCTTTAGAAGTAAAGAAACCAGTACATTCTAAAACGATGTCTACGCCTAATTCGCCCCATGGTAATTCTTCAGGGTTACGGTTAGCTAAAACTTTGATTTCTTTGCCATTAACGTTGAATGAACCTTCGTGAACTTCAACTGTACCGCTGAAACGGCCTTGAGTTGTGTCATATTTTAACAAGTGTGCTAACATTTTAGCATCTGTTAAGTCGTTGATTGCAACTACTTCGATTCCTTCTACATCTTGGATACGACGGAAAGCTAAGCGTCCGATACGTCCAAATCCATTAATACCTACTTTAACTGTCATTAAAGATTTCCTCCTTATGAAAATCAAAAATTTTTTATTTTAAAGGGTTACCCCTTTTAAAATCTCGTTTGCAGCAGCTTCATCTGTGATGAGCCACGTTTGTTTTGGTGCATTTTTCATATATGCGCGAATGGCTTTGGCTTTCGTTTTGCCGCCCGCAATTGCGACGACATAGGGAATTTCTTGTAAGTTTTTTAATTGAAGGCCAATTCGTGGAATTTTATAGACCACTTTTCCTTCTTCATCAAAGAAATAACCAAACGATTCTGCCACGGCATTTTTTTGTTTGAGCATAACCATTTCGTCATCAGACATTTTTCGGCGTGCCGCCATGTGCAACGCTCGACCAATACTGTGCACCACACAGTTGGCATGACTAATTAACGTAAGAACTTCTTGAATCGAGGGTTCTTGTAATAAACTATTATACGTTTCACGACTCAATTGCTCTGGGACATATAACGCCCGGTAGTTACCACCCGTTTTGTTGGCCATTACAGCACTAATTGAATTGGCTTGGACAGAAACTGCTTCACCAATCCCTCCTCTGGCTGGAACAAACAAATTATGACGTTTTTCAGTTTCTAGTGATCCCATATTTTCGGCCACCATGGCCATTGTTGTCCCACCCATAACCGCAATTGTATTCTCACCATTTGGTAAGAGTAAATTCAGCGTATTGGTTAAGACATCTCCAAAGTCCGAAAGAACTTTCTTTTGGATATCACTATCTCCTGCAACAACGATACAACGTTGAATGCCAAAGTACTGTGTCATTTCTTTTTCGATTTGGTGCATGCCAAGCAATTGATTCATGACTAATTCTAAGCCTTGGTAGACTTCCAAACCGCGTTCTGTTAATGTCATTCCGCTTTTTGAAGGTTCAATCAGGTTGAGCTGCTTCAAAACATCTGTTTCTGTACGCAAGACTCGCTCTGTAATTCCCATCGTTTCTGATAAACTTCTACGTCCAATAGGTTGCATCCAATAAATATTGCGAAGAATTTGGAATCTTTCTTGTAATACATCGAGCATATCTGGAGCAACTGCTTCAATCATTTTAAATTCTTTTAACATGATGCGCTCCTTTTGTGGGTCGAAATATGTCCAAGTAAGACTGAAAACGACCTATGAACTTTAAAAAAATAGAATTGATGTTCGTTTTTCCTACTATTTATTCATAACAGTATTAAAAGTACTTATCAATTACACACTTAGTGTACCAGTTTTTTTAGGTCTTTTCAATAAAAATGATTCTTTTTTCATCGTTTTCTTTCAAATCCAAACAAAGCATTCGTTTGCGAGAAACAATAGCGACTTATTTCCGAATAATTAGATTTAATTAAACCAAAAGCAAAGGAATTCACGAACGTCTTTCAATTAACTTCTTGTTTAAATGGGAATTTCAGGTCCTCACACAAAGCATTTTTTACTTATTTTTCAAAAAAAGCAACGAAAGAATAGACACAGCCATTCTCTCGTTGCTTCATACCCTTTTATTTGTAATCTTCTTCGTAAAAACGTCCTAAAATTTTAACATTATCTGAGATGCTGACAAAGGCATTCGGATCACTTTCTTTCATGGCTGCTTCTAAACTTGGCAACTCAAAGCGTGTCACAATAGTTAGCAAAACAGTTTGGCGGTCGTGGCGATATGCCCCTTCCGCTTCATGAATAATTGTAATACCGCGGCGCATTTTCTTTTGAATCTCATCCACGACCCGATCTGGGTTTTTGGTGACAATCATAACTTGCATTTTCTTTTGCTTAGTATAAACGGCATCTGTGACCTTCCCACTTACAAAAATTGATAACGCACTGTAGAACATGTACTGCCAGCCAAATAAATAACCTGCAACGAAGACAATTAGTGCGTTAAAATAAATTGAAATCGAGCCAACGGAACGCCCCGTTTTTTTCCGAATGGTAATGCTTAGAATATCTAAGCCCCCAGAAGAAACCCCGTTTTTTAAAACAAAACCAATTCCTGATCCAGAAATCGCCCCACCAAAAATAGCACAGATAATTGGATCTTGAGTCATCACCGTTTGCGGAACAATATGCATAAATAATGAAGTTAAAGTCACGGTAATGAAAGTAAAAATTGTAAACTTCTTACCTATTTTTTTCCACGCAATAAAGAATAACGGCACATTTAAAAGATACAATGTAATGGAGACAGGCACATTAAAACCGACAATTTTTGTTGAGAGGGTTGTTAAAATTTGTGCCAAGCCTGTTAAGCCACTGGAATAAATATTTCCTGGTTGATAGAAAAAGTTCATGGCAATTGATGCAAGAATAGCATAGACAATCGACACAGAAAATTTTGTTGTATAGTCATGAACTGGCAGTCCGTCATAAATTTTTTTCATAAATAATAGCCTCGTTTCAGGTTTTCAATAAATTACATTTCTTTTCATATTATACGTGGTTTACCGAGAGAAAAAAAGAGATTCCTATAATAATTACGGAAGATTCATCAAATGTTTATAGAAATGAAAAAAGAACGAAATCTTAACGATTTCGTTCTTGGGTTGTTTCATAATGGGCTCTTGGTCCACCAATATATTTAGGACGAGAATATAATGCTGTAACATGGGCCGCACCTAACGTTCGAATGCTCAAGCGAAGAGGAACTTGCACATGTTTTACATGCATACCGATAGATGTATCGCCAATGTCAATCCCTGCTTGAGCAACAATATGCTCCACTTCCACAGGTTCATCAAATTTTTCAAAGGCAGCCACTGAACAAGAACCGCCAGCATGTAATTGTGGTACTACCGAGACAATTTCAAAGCCTTTTTCTTCAGCCACACGACGTTCCATCGCTAAAGCACGATTAATATGTTCGCATCCTTGGACAGCCAAAGAGATGCCTTTTTTATCTAATTGTTCAATTAAGGTTGAGACAATCCATTGTCCTACTTCGGCACTGGAATTTTTACCAATGACGCCACCTACTACCTCGCTAGTGGTACAACCTAAAACAAATAGGTCCCCTTTTTGTAAATTTCCTGCTGTAATGACTTCTTCTGTAATTGTCACTAACTGTTCTTTTAACATTTTTTCATCGATAGTCATTTGTTCATCCTTCTTTCTTCTAAACGACCATTTTTTGGTAACACACGTTTTAATGTTTGACTAAGAGGCAATGCTACAATCACCCCAAATAAGGATTGAATGATATTCCCTGGTAATGAGGCAATCCCCGCACCCACGCCATAAAGCCAGCTAGTCGCTAAAGCATACCCGCTAATCATGAGGAGACTGGCTAAAAGTAATCCTAGCGTTTGCATCTTTTTATTTTTATTAAAGAAGTGCCCTGCTAACCAACCTTGTCCGCCATGAATCAATAACGAAAAAACGAACCATTGTGGATAGCCTGACAATAAATCAATTAAACCACCGCTTAAAGCTCCGACTGTCAAGCCACCAATCGGACCAAAAAGTAAACTAGCAATGTAAATCCCTGCATCCGCCAATGTAACAAAGCCATTTGTTGCTGGGACGGGGATAATAAAGACCATTGACACAGCCACTGTTAAAGCGGTAATTACTGCATATAGACTAATTTTTCTTGTCATTATCCGCCACACCTCCTGCTAGTAATCCTTCATGCCACACACTTCCAAAAGCTGCATTTAGCTGGACCCCAGAAACAATGGCTTCATGAACGTATGTTTTTGCTAAATCAACTGCTTCAATTAACGGATATCCTTTAACTAAATTCGCACCAATTGCAGAGGCAAAGGAACAACCAGCGCCATCAATGGTGTGGGCCATTACTTTTTCTTTGACCAATTGAATATGTTGTTGTCCATCATAAAAAAAGTCACGTGCTTCTTGGCCAAGCCAACGATTACCACCTTTAATCACCACCGTTGCCGCTCCTAAAGAGTTTAACTCTTCCGCCGCTTGTTGAACTTCTTCGACGGTTGTTAATTTTCTGCCAATGAGTAATTCTGCTTCTTTTAAATTAGGCGTTATAATCGTTGCGAATGGAAAAAGTTTTTCAATCAATAACTGCATGTATCTTTTTTCATAAACTGAAGTCGTTTCTTTAAAAGCCAAGACAGGATCCAACACCACCGGCAGACCTGCGTGCTTTTTCAAAAAGGTTGCAATTTGTAGCATACTTTCTTCACTGTGAATCAAGCCAATCTTGATGCCGTCTAAACTCCCGGCAGGTATGGAAGCGAGTTGCTCTTTCACCAAAGAAGTCTCCAGGTCATGAATCTGAAAATGATTCTTGGGGGCTGTAGCAAGGCAAGTTAAAGTTGATAAGCCAAAGACTTGATGATTTTCAAACGTTTTTAAATCTGTTTGAATCCCGCCACCTGAAAAAGGATCGGAACCGCCAATTGTTAAAATTATTTTTGTCATTTGTTTCGCTCCTTTATACACTCAGTTATCATACAAAGTTTTCTAAAAAGAAAAAACAGCCAATTGGCAGATTTTTAGCTCAGCCACTTTTTATTTTGTTATCCTTTTCCTTCCCAAAGAAAGAGTGACCTCATCCGTCAATGAAGTCACTCTTTCTTTAGATTTAACATTTATTCGTCAATGGCTGTTACATCAATGTTTAATTCAAACAATTGTAATGGAGAAACTAAACTTGGTGCGTTGTTCATTGGGTCAATTGCTTTCCCGTTTTTAGGGAAGGCAATCACTTCACGAATATTTTCTTCCCCAGCCAATAGCATTGCTAAGCGGTCTAGCCCTAAAGCAATCCCTCCATGTGGCGGGAAGCCGTAATCTAATGCGTCTAGCAAGAAACCAAATTGGTCTTGTGCTTCTTCTTTTGTAAAACCTAACGTTTCAAACATTTTTTCTTGTAATTCTCGTGTATGGATCCGTAATGAGCCACCGCCTAATTCGTAGCCGTTTAAGACAACATCGTAAGCTTCAGCATACACAGAGGCTGGGTCTGTTGCTAAGCGGGCCACATCCTCTGCTTTTGGTTGTGTAAATGGATGATGAGCAGAAACATAGCGGCCAGCTTCTTCATCATATTCAAACAACGGCCAATCCACAATCCATAAGAAATTGAATTTCGATTCATCAATTAAACCTAATTCTTTACCTAAACGTGTACGTACCGCACCTAAAGCAGCGGCTACGATTTCAGGTTTATCGGCACCAAACATTAAAATATCACCGACTTCTGCATTGGTAGCAGCAATTAATTCATCACTAACTTCTGTTAAGAATTTAGCAATTGGTCCTTTTAAGCCATCTTCTTCAACTTTTAACCAAGCTAAGCCTTTTGCACCAAATTGACTCACATACTTACCTAAGTTATCCATATCTTTACGAGAATACTTATCTGCGGCGCCTTTTGCATTCAAAGCCTTCACATGTCCACCATTTTCCAACGCTGCTTGGAAAACTTTGAAGTCTACGTCTTTCACTACATCTGCAACATCAATTAATTCCATAGCAAAACGAGTGTCGGGTTTATCGCTACCATAGCGTGCCATCGCTTCGTCATAGCTCATTCGTGGAAACGGAACAGAAATCTCAATTCCTTTTGTCTCTTTCATCACTTCAGCCAACATATTTTCTGTATATGTTTGAATTTCTTCTGGTGTTAAAAAGGTCGTTTCGATATCGATTTGTGTAAATTCTGGTTGACGGTCGCCTCGTAAATCTTCATCACGGAAACAACGAACGATTTGGTAATAGCGATCGAAGCCTGCCCCCATTAATAATTGTTTAAAGAGTTGTGGTGATTGTGGCAAAGCATAAAAATGACCGGCATGGACACGAGAAGGAACCAAATAATCGCGAGCGCCTTCTGGTGTTGATTTGCCTAAATAAGGAGTTTCAATGTCTAAAAAGTCATGATTATCTAAATAGTGACGGATTGTTTTCGTTACTTGGTGACGTAATTTAATGTTGTTTGTCATTGATGGACGACGTAAATCTAAATAACGATATTTCATGCGCAATTCGTCATTAACGTTATTATCATCTTCAATGGTAAATGGCGTTGTTTTCGCAGTATTTAAAATCGTAATGTCAGTCGCCATCACTTCAAACTCGCCAGTTTTCATTTTGGGATTAATCGCTTCTTTATCACGATAAACGACTTGACCTTTAACTTCGATGACGTATTCACTACGACATTTATCAGCAATTTCCCATGCTTCTTTTGACTTTTCTGGGTTAAAGACCACTTGGACGATTCCTTCACGGTCACGTAAATCAATAAAGATAACGCCTCCTAAGTCACGACGTTTTTGAACCCATCCTTTTAATACAACTTCTTTTTCAATAAATTCGGCAGATACATTGCCGCAATAGGTTGTGCGTTTTGCCATTTCTCAATCTCTCCTTTTTATTCTTCAATCATTTTTGTCATCATTTCGTCATACACTTCATCAAATGAATCATGAATAGCACTTAACGGGAAGGCTTTTTCTTCGCGTGTTGCCATTGATTTTACGTTGACAATGCCTTCATTCAATTCATTTTCACCGATTGTTAAAACTAATTTTGCTTGTAATTTATCGGCCGTTTTAAATTGCGCTTTTGGTTTGCGATTCATGTAATCACGATCAGCTGAGAAACCAAAGTTACGAATGCTTTGAACAAGTTGCAAAGCTGCGACGTTGGTTTCTGAACCAATCCCAACCACATATGCGTCTAATTCAGATAACGCTGGAATCACAACTTCTTCAGCTTCCATTGTTAACAACACTCGCTCAATGCCCATACCAAAACCAAAACCTGGTGTGTCTGGGCCGCCTAATTCTTCAACTAAACCATTGTATCGGCCTCCTGCACAAATAGTTGATTGCGCACCCATTTTAGGCGCTTCACTCATAATTTCAAAAATTGTGTGTGTGTAATAATCCAGACCGCGAACCATATTACTATCAATTTCATAAGGAATTTCTAGTAAATCTAACATATCAGTTACTGCTTCAAAATGTGCTTTAGATGGTTCATTTAAATAATCTAAAATGGAGGGCGCTTCTGCGACGATCACCTTGTCTTTTTTATCTTTGCTGTCTAACACCCGCAATGGATTTTCGTGTAAGCGACGTTGTGAATCCTCGCTTAATTCTGCCATATGGGGCTCTAAATAATCGATTAATGCTTGACGGTACGTAGCACGTGTTTCTTTATCCCCTAAGGAATTAATAACTAATTTGATTTGTTGGATGCCTAATTGTTTGAAGAAGTCCAAAGCCATAGCCATAATTTCAACATCCAATGCTGGGTTTTCACTACCAAATGCTTCCACACCAATTTGATGGAATTGACGCAAACGACCAGCTTGTGGGCGTTCATAGCGGAACATCGGCCCCATGTAATAGGTTTTATATGGTTTCGTATATTCCGGACCATATAATTTATTTTCAACGAAGGCCCGAACAATTGGCGCTGTCCCCTCAGGACGTAGCGTCACGTGACGGTCTCCTTTATCATAAAAATCATACATTTCTTTTGAAACAATATCTGTAGTATCGCCAACACTGCGAGATATCACTTCATAATGTTCAAAAATCGGGGTTCTGATTTCTTGGTATTGATAATCTTTAAAAATCAAACGAGCTGTTTCTTCCACAAATTGCCATTTTTCAGAAGTTCCTGGCAAAATATCGTTTGTTCCTTTTGGTTTTTGATAACTCATTGTCTTTCTCTCCTTCTATCATTCCACAAAAATGTGTGCGCCATTTTCTTTTTTCTAAAAATGAAAAAAGCCCTTGTATGTTGAACATACAAGGGCGTAAAAGTCTCTTTTACACGGTACCACCTAGTTTTGAAAGATTTGACTCTTTCCTCAACGATTAACGCTCGTAACGGGACGGCTTTTCTTCCGTCCATCTCCAGAATGTCTTTCACTTTCACTGTTGAAGTTGCTCTCAGCCACGGCAACTCTCTCTTCGCAGACAGATGAAACTTACTCGTTCCTTCGTAGATTTTTAATATTATCTATAAACTACTAAAGTTCTCTTAGAAAGTCAAGGGTTTCCGACAGGAAAATCAATTATTTTTCTCGTGTATCAATCACAATGGTCACTGGACCATCATTGGTCAACGACACTTGCATATCCGCGCCAAATTCTCCTGTGGCTACCTCTATTCCTTCTGCTTCTAATTGTTGATTAAATAATTCATACAAAGGAATCGCCACATCTGGACGAGCCGCTTCAATAAAACTGGGACGATTGCCTTTTTTAGTTTTTGCATAGAGGGTAAATTGAGAGATACTCAAAATTGATCCTTCAATCTCTTGAATACTGCGATTCATTTTTCCTTCGTCATCTTCAAAAACACGTAATTTACTGATTTTGCCAACAACATAAGCCACATCTTCTGGCGTGTCTTCTTGATGAATGCCCACCAGCACCATGAAGCCTTGTTTGATTTGTCCCACTATCTGCTCTTCTATCGCAACTTGTGCTTGACTGACTCTTTGAATAACTACTTTCATCTTTTTTGCCTCACTTTTAACACTTACCCATTGGTTCGACGAACACTATAAACATCTGGTACACTTTTAATTTTGTCAACGATGGTTTTTAAATGAGAAAGGTTTTGAATTTTCACAGTGACATGAATCTGGGCCATCTTATCTTTGGATGGACGAGCTTCAACGCCGACTAAATTTTTTGTCATCGAACTAATGACTTGTAAAACATCACTCAGTAAGCCACTACGATCATAGCCGTAAATCTCCAAATCGGCAGCGTATTCTTTGCGACTGTGCTCGGTATCTTCCCACTCAACTTCAATTAGACGTTGTGCTAATTCTTCTTGATGTTGTACGTTAGGACAGTCCGCACGATGAATTGAAACGCCCCGTCCTTTGGTAATGTAACCAACGATTTCATCACCAGGCACTGGATTACAACAGCGGCTTAAACGAATCAATAGGTTGTCCACCCCTTGAATCACGATGCCGCCTTCATGACGAACTTTCATTTTTTCTGATTCTTTTTTAGCTGGCTGATTTAACAACTCTTCTGCTTCTTGGCGTTGACGTTCCAACTCTTGTTCGCGGCGTTCTTTTTCTGTTAAACGATTGCACACTACTTGCGCACTTACTTCGCCATAACCTACTGCCGCAAATAAATCATCTTCCGTTTGAAATTTAAATTTATCTAGCACTTCCGCCATTTTATTCTTCGTTAAAAATTCTTTCGGTGTAAAGCCGATTTCTGTCATGTATTTAATGACAGCATCATGCCCTTTAATAATGTTATCTTCACGGTCTTGTTCTTTAAAGAAACGTTTGATTTTATTTTTGGCTTTACTTGTTTTAACCATTTTCAGCCAGTCGCGACTAGGTCCGAAAGAATTCGGTGATGTTAGGACTTCAATAATATCCCCATTTTTTAGGACATAGTCTAACTGTACCATTTTGCCGTTGACCTTCGCACCGGTTGTTTTATTCCCAATTTCAGTATGGATACTGTAAGCAAAATCTAGTGGTCCGGAGCCTTTTGGCAGTTCGGTTACATCTCCACTTGGCGTAAAGACATAGACTTTGTCGCTAAAAATGTCTTCTTTCACACCTTGCATAAATTCAGAAGCATCATAGCTTTCATCTTGTAATTCAATAATTTCATGGAACCAATCGACTTGCTTCGTCAGTTCATCTGTTTCAATTTTTTCCGCTTTGCCTTCTTTATAGGCCCAGTGAGCCGCCACCCCAAATTCGGCGATTTGGTGCATCTCATGCGTCCGAATTTGGACCTCTACTGGATTCCCTTTTGGTCCAATAACTGTCGTATGGATAGATTGATACATATTCGCTTTTGGCATAGCAATATAATCTTTAAAGCGACCTGGCATTGGTGTCCAACGCGTATGAATCGCCCCTAACACGGCATAGCAATCTTTAATGGAATCGACAATAACACGAATCGCTAATAAGTCATAGATTTCATTAAATTGTTTCTTTTGGTCCTTCATTTTACGATAGATTGAATAAATATGTTTTGGTCGACCATATATTTCTGCGTAAATTTCTAAATCTTCCGTAGCTAAACGAATATCTTCGACTGCTTCTGCCACATAAGCTTCACGTTCATCGCGTTTGCTTTGCATCAAATTAACAATTCGATAGTATTGGTTGGGGTTAATATAACGTAAGGCAGTATCTTCTAATTCCCATTTAATTCGACTAATCCCTAAGCGATGTGCTAAAGGCGCATAAATTTCTAAAGTTTCTTGCGCAATCCGTCGTTGCTTATCTTCACGTAAATGTTTTAATGTGCGCATATTGTGCAAACGATCGGCTAGTTTCACCATAATGACCCGTAAATCTTGCGCCATTGCCAATAACATTTTCCGATGGTTTTCGGCTAATTGTTCTTCATGAGATTTATATTTAATTTTTCCTAGTTTCGTTACGCCATCGACTAACATTGCGATGTCTTCGCCAAATTCTTCTTTTAAATCGTCCAGTGTTACGTCCGTATCTTCGACAACATCATGTAAAAATCCTGTTGCTACAGTATGGGGATCCATATGTAATTCAGCCAGAATGCCTGCCACTTGAATCGGATGGATGATGTAAGGTTCACCTGATTGTCGGACTTGACCTTCGTGTGCTTTTTCAGCATAAGTTAATGCTTTTTGAACCAACTCAACATGTTCTGGTCCCATATAGGTACTTACAATTTTGATGACCGCTGGGCCTGTCAGTATTTCTTCTTTTGGCATGGTATTCACTCCTCTATGAAGGTGACCTTTGGATAAAGAACACTTCGTTCACGTTTTATCTATTTTAATAAAAAAGAAAAGTACCACTTGAAACAGTAGCACTTTCAACAACTCTATTATACTAAATTTCCCTTAAATTTCAATCACTGTCGCTTTTTTACTCTCTGTTTATTCAAAGAGAATGCCTACAAGAATTTTACAGGCGGGCTTTCGTTTAATTTAAAAGTTCCATTTGGTAGCTAACCGCACTTAAAAGATACAACGGTGCTGTTTCTGCTCGTAAAATTCTCGGACCCAACCCGCAAAGTTTCGCCCCAGCCTGCAGAAATTGTTCAATTTCTTGCGGTGCAAAGCCACCTTCAGGTCCAAAGAGCACACACAAACATGCGCCTGGCTGGCAAGTGGATAATACTTGTGCTAATTGACTTTTTTCTCCTTGTTTTGCTGATTCTTCATACGCAACCAAGACTGTGTCATATGAGTCAAATTGCGCAATGATTTCTTGTGTTTTTTCCACCAAAGAAACACTTGGTGTCTGCTGCCGATGCGATTGCTCCGCCGCTTCTGTGGCAATTTTTTGTAATCTTTTTTCTTTGGCTGCTCTTTTTTTGTGGTCCCATTTGACAACGGAAGTTTTCGCAGGAAAGCCGATAAACTGATTGCCACCTAGCTCCGTGCCTTTTTGAACAATCCATTCTAACTTGTCCCCTTTTGGTAACCCACACGCAATCGTCACTTCAATTGGCAATTCTTTGTCCATTTCTTCTTTACTAATTTCTTTAAAGTAAACAGATGTTGAATCAATTTCCACAATCTCAGCTAAAATGGCAGTTTTATTTTGAAATACTAAATAACAACGATCATTCGGCGTCATTCGCATAACTCGCACAATATGATGATAGTTTTCATCTGCGACTTTATACAAATCTTTTTCTTGATAATCTTCTTTCATGAAATACCGTTGCATTTTACTCTTCCTCTGGTTTCTTCAAGATAATCGCATACCAATCGCCTTGATTAAAGAGTTGGTCCACCACAAACCCGACTTTCGTTAGTGCTTCTAAAACCATTGCTTTTTTATCTTCAATAATTCCAGAAATAATGAAGGTACCGTCTTGTTTTAGCAAACGCCAAGCATCTTCAATCATTAACACAATAATATCTGCCAAAATATTTGCGACGATTACATCAGCAGAATGGTCAATCCCTTTTAGTAAATCATTGGCTGACACATGAACATCGGCCGCAATGGGATTTAAATCCATATTTTCTTTTGCCGCTGCAACTGCTACTTCATCTAAATCATATGCGTAGACGTCTTTAGCCCCTAAATAGCGACTTGCAATACTCAAAACACCAGAACCCGTTCCTACATCTAGAACTGTTTCGCCACCACGTAAAACAGTTTCTAAAGCTTGCAAGGTTAAACGAGTCGTTGGATGCGTGCCTGTACCGAAAGCCATGCCCGGATCCAATGTGATAATTTTTTCTGCTTCATCTTGTGCGTGATAGGCTTCCCAACTTGGCACAATCGTTAAGAATCGTGTGACACGGACAGGATGATAATATTTTTTCCAAGCAGTTGCCCAGTCGCTTTCTGCTACTTCACTAATTGTCATTTCGTTTTTACCAATGGATAAGCCGTACTCTGGCAAGCGTAAAATATTTTCTTTCATAAATGGTAAAATTTCTGGTAAGAAGGTTGTTTCAGGAAAATAAGCCATCACAATCGCCCCTTCTTTAATGTGGGTGAATTGCTCTTTATCTAAAATTTCCCCATACAGATCACTTTCAAAATTTTCAATGTCCAACGCATCTTCAATGGCCACGCCACTTGCACCAGCTTCCATCATAATGTTTGAAATTGCTTCAACTGCTTCGCTAGCCGTTTCTACTTTTACTTCTGTCCACTTCATGTTCTCACCTCTAAATTAATAACTTGGATACGCAATCCATTGTTCTTTTTCTGTTTCTGCCACTTTTTTAATCATCGCTTCAAAATCTGCTGGCTCCCAATGCAATTCAAAAACTTCCGCTGTTTCATCTGATAAAAAGTCTAACAAATCACTTTGCCCTTCATCTAAAACCACTTTTAAATAGTGAATGAATCCGTCTAAAACTGCTTTGCGTAGCCCTTTTTTTCCTTCATAAGGAATTGTGACTAAATACTCTTCGTCATCAACGACTGACTTTTGCGGATTGTAAAATAACAAACCATCTTCAAATTCAATGAATTCTTCTTCTGAAAGCGTACCATCAACATCATCAATCGCCACTTGCTCATTGTTTTCTGCATATAAACGAACAATGACTTCGATGGTATGGTTTTTACGATCCCAATCAAGGCCTACTTCGTAATCTCCTAAGTGTTTTTCAAGTTGTTCCTCTAAGTATGTGAGCATTGTTGCTTTTTTCATTTTCTTCATCCTTCCAGCCAAAATCTATTTGGTCTACTGCTGTTCTTTTTTGTTTAGAAATATATGGATTGCCAGCCACGACGTATCTTAAAGGCAATTCTGTCCAACGACCTTTATTGGGAATTCCAATTCGTGGTAGTGCCTCAATTTTTTTCGGAAATTTTCGTTTTTCTGGCACAAGCCGTAACGAACTAGAAAAAATCGACTGCCCATATAATTGCTTATCAATTCCTAAGGCTGCAACTAATTTACCTGGTCCATTGGTCAATTCCACGCCTTGACGTCCTTGGCGATTTTCAATCATTTTGTCTACACCTTCAACAGGTTCAATCGCGCGGATCATCACCCCTTGTGGTTTGCCTTGTTCTTGTGTCACCATATTTAAAATTAAATGCGTGTGCATAGTATATAAATAAATCGTGCCTGGTTTGTCATACATGGCTTGTAAGCGTGGCGTTTTTCTCAAGCCAAAGCTATGGGCCGCCTCATCATCAGGACCTAAATAAGCTTCTGCATCCACAATGTACCCACCTAAAACGCCTGTTGCTGTTTCGTGCTCTAAATACATCCCTAACAAGTATTGCGCCACTTCTTCAGTTGTTTTTGTGTTAAAGATATTTATCGTTTCTTTCATTTCTTTCACCACTCCCTATCATACACGAAACCTTCCGCTATATCCATCTAAAACCCAAAAAACCACCAAAAAGCGAATGTACGTTCTTTATGTTATAATAAGATGATTATGAAAAAGGAGGTCCTTTTATGCAACAACCTTTAGCCTATCGAATGCGACCTCGTCACTTAGACGAAGTAGTTGGTCAACAACATTTAGTCGGCCCTGGTAAAATTATTCGTCGGATGGTCGAAGCCAAAATGCTTTCATCGATGATTCTTTATGGGCCGCCTGGCACTGGAAAAACCAGTATTGCCAGCGCAATCGCTGGTTCAACAAATTATGCCTTTCGCATGTTGAACGCGGCCACAGACACCAAAAAAGATTTACAAATCGTTGCTGAAGAAGCCAAAATGAGTGGCACAGTGATTTTACTGCTTGATGAAATTCACCGATTAGATAAAACAAAACAAGATTTTTTGCTCCCTCATTTAGAAAACGGACGAATTATTATGATTGGAGCCACTACCGAAAATCCATATATTACAATTAACCCTGCGATTCGTAGTCGCACGCAAATTTTTGAAGTAAAGCCCTTAACGGAAACAGACATTCAGCAAGCGATTCAAGAAGCCTTAACCGATAGCACACGTGGCTTAGGCGATTATCCCGTCCACTTAGAAGAAAAAGCATTACAACATTTGACACGCGCAACGAACGGTGACTTACGTAGTGCGCTAAATGGACTAGAATTAGCTGTTAAATCAACACCCAAAAATGAACAAGGCGAAATTAAGATCACCTTACCGATTATTGAAGAGTGCGTGCAACGAAAAGCCTTAACCCATGATAAAGATGGCGATGCCCATTATGACGTGATTTCCGCTTTCCAAAAGTCGATCCGAGGAAGCGATGTAGATGCTGCACTTCATTATTTGGGTCGCTTAGTTGAAGCAGGTGATTTACCGATTATTTGTCGTCGTTTAATGGTCATTGCTTATGAGGATATCGGTCTTGGGAATCCTGCGGCCGCCGCTCGGACAGTCACCGCTGTTCAAGCCGCCGAAAAGCTAGGGTTTCCAGAAGCTAGGATTCCTCTAGCTAGTGTCGTCATTGATTTATGTTTATCGCCAAAATCAAATTCTGCAGTCACAGCGATTGATGCTGCTTTGGCAGATATTCGACAAGGCTCTGTGGGAGACGTTCCTGATCATTTGCGTGATGCCCACTATGCTGGAGCCAAAGAATTAAACCGTGGCATTGGTTATCAATACCCACATAATTTTGAAAACGGTTGGGTCAATCAGCAATACTTACCTGACAAATTAAAAGAGGCACGTTATTACGAACCGATTGATATTGGTAAATATGAACAAGCCTTACATCAGCAACTCAAGCGTATCCAAGAATGGAAACAGAAAAAATAACAAAATAATACGCTTTCAAAAAAAGAAACAATCTCGTTGCCGATTTTGAGAGAGTATGCTATTATAAAGATGGTAAATCTGTGATGTACGCGTTGTCCTTTCACTGTGTTGACCGAACATTTTTATTGATATCTAGGGATCCTGCTTGTATCAAAGTTGGTAACATGCCTTTTCTTTTGGTAGTTCAATACTGCGATCGAGGAACCCACCTGCTTATCTTGCGGGTTCAATACTCTAGGACGATTACCGGCATCGACGGATTTTACCATTTTTATGAAGATTTCTAAACAATTTGCTCTGGCAAGTTGTTTTTTTTTGGAGGACAAGATGATTCGTATACTCGTACTATTACTCGCCGTTGTCACAGGCGTAGCCAGTTATTATTTGATGAAGAAAAGTGCAGCTTTTTTACCACTCTTAAAAAAAGAAACTGCAACAGAAAGTCAACAGTTTATCGAACGTTTTGGGCGTTATTACTTGATTATCGCCATTCTAGGTGTTCTAGCGGCTATTTTTAATCGCCCGTTATTGTCAATTGGTTTTATCTTTTTTGTTTTATTACTTTCAACGTTATTTAGTTTAACTTTTGCAAAAAAAATGTCATAAAAGACGATGAATTTAAAGAGGTCGGGACAGAAGTGTTTAACTCCGAGAAATAAGAAGGAATTTCCGAAAATTGTTCTTTAATTTTTGGAGAATTTCGGCTTATTTCCGAAGGAGTTGCTTCTGTTTCCGCCGTTTATCAATTTTTAAGCCTGGGACAAAAATCCAAAGTGATTTTTGTCCCAGGTTCTTTTTTTACAAAAAAATGCCAATATTCAGAAAAAAAAGAAGCGGTTTCAGTTTCTTTTTTTCTTTGTTTGTTTTACAATTATTATAGAAACAATTAATGATTTTTTTACGCTGAAAGGAGCGGTTATTATGTTACAACAATATCAAAAAATTATGATAGCAATCGATGGTTCTGACGAAGCAGACTTAGCCTTTAAAAAAGCGGTCAACGTCGCTAAACGAAACGATGCTGAATTACTATTAGCACATGTTGTTGATACGCGCTCTTTCCAATCAGTGTCCTCTTTTGATGGTGCGCTAGCAGAAGAAGCAATGTCAATGGCAAAAGAAACCTTAGACACCTACCAACAACAAGCGGTGGATATGGGACAAACAAAAGTCTCTAGCGTTCTAGCCTATGGTTCTCCTAAGAACATTATTGCCAAAGAATTACCAAAAGAATACAACATTGATTTAATTATGTTAGGAGCAACTGGATTAAATGCCGTTGAGCGTTTATTTATTGGCTCTGTCTCTGAATCAGTTATCCGTAACGCTAGTTGCGATGTTCTCGTTGTACGGACGGATTTAGACAACAAATTACCAAAAAATGAAGAAAAATAAAAAATAAAAAGAAACTGAGCCAACTATCAAAAGTGATAGTTGGCTCAGTTTCTTTTTATTTACCTATTAAGCACACCTTGTGAGAGCATCTCACAAGGTGTGTTCGTTTAATTATTTTAGACGTTCTACGTCACGGGCAATCATTAACTCTTCATCAGTTGGTACTAATAGAAGCTTGATTTTTGAATCATCAGTTGAGATAACTGCTTCTTCACCGTGTACATTATTTTTGTCATCATCGATTTCACAACCAAACCAAGTCATGCCATCAATAATATCTTTACGAACGCCAACTGCATTTTCACCGATTCCAGCAGTAAAGACAATCGCATCAACGCCATTCATAACAGTGACATAGCTACCAATGTATTTACGAATACGATCGATAAAAATGTTGTATGCTGTTTGAACTTCAGGTTTATCTAAGTTTGATTGTATATCGCGCATGTCGCTTGATAAACCATTTGTTAAACCTAATAAACCAGATTTTTTGTTTAAAATATCAACCATGTCTTGTACATCAGTCAAGCCAAGTTTTGTCATTAAATAAGGTAATAGTGACGCATCAACATCCCCTGAACGAGTCCCCATTGTAACGCCAGCAAGAGGAGTGAAGCCCATTGATGTATCGACTGATTTACCACCATCAACTGCAGTGATTGAAGCACCATTTCCTAAGTGACAAGTGATAATTTTCAAGTCTTCAATTGGACGACCTAACATTTCTGCAGCACGTTGAGAGACATAACGATGACTTGTTCCATGTGCCCCATATTTACGTGCAGCAAATTTTTCATAGTATTCACGCGGTACACTATACAAATAGTTGTGTTCTGGCATTGTTGTGTGGAACGACGTATCAAAGACTGCCACGCTAATGATTTCTGGTAAGATATGTTTAAATGCTTTAATCCCCATCGCATTCGCTGGGTTGTGTAAAGGTGCTAATTCAGATAAAGCTTCAATTTTTTCTAATACTTCGTCTGTAATAACAACAGAATCTTTAAATTCTTCTCCACCAGCAACTACACGGTGACCAACACCAGTAATTTCATCATAAGAACCTAAAATGTTTAAGTCGATTAATTGGTCTAGTAACATTTTTACTGCCACTTCATGGTTATCAATATCAACAATTACTTCATATTTTTGTCCTTCACCATATTTAATTGTGAAGATAGAATCTTTTAAGCCAATACGTTCAACGATTCCTTTAGCGATCACTTCTTCATTTGGCATTTGGTATAATTGCCATTTTAAACTTGAACTACCTGCATTAATTGCAATTGTTTTAGACATAATTTTCTCCTCTTCGTTACTATTTTATTTTAAATTTGAAGCTTTCCAAGCTTCAAATTGTTTAAAGAACTCCGTTACTTTATTGATATCTTTCAAAGAGGCAAGTTTTGCTAACAAAACTTCCTTCACTTGCTCAGCATCTGCACCCTTGTTTTGAACAAGCAAGATACTTTTACGTGATTGTTCTGACTTAAACAATTCATCAGGTAACTGTATCATTCCTTGTAAATAGACGTTTTTTGTCAACCAATTTTTAAAGAATTCACTTTGCTCAGTCTCTAAAATATTGGTTGGGATTAAGAATAAGCCGAACCCTGCTGGTTTCACGTATTTCATGGCTTGTTCCATTAATAAATGATGCGCATAACTATGGCCTTCCTCCGCAGCAGCAGCAAATCCCTTTGCTCGCTCATCATTTGGATAATAGCCAATCGGCAAGTCACTTAATGCTAAATCAACTGGATCCAATAACAAATCTTGCAATCCGTCTTGATGGAACAACTGAATATTAGCTTGTGACCAAGCATTGTTCACAGAAGATACCGCCAAAAGTGTTTCATCGATATCCACACCATAACCAGAAACTTTGTAACCAGCTGTTTCAAGGTTTAGCAGAACCGTTAACAGTAAATTTCCCATTCCTGAAGCAGGATCTAAAATTTTTAATGGCTCTGATTTATTTGTTAATTGTTCTACTAAATAAACAAACAAAAAGCCAATACCGTCTGGCGTCAATTGATGATTTGCTTGAAGCTGCTCTTTTCTCGTTCCTTTTAACAAAAGTAATTGGGACAAGCGTCGCACATCTTCAGGAGCTAAATCAATTTTTTTAATCGTATGATACAGCGTTTCTAATTGTTTCACTGTCTCTGGATTAGGTACTCCGTCAAGTACTCGTACTTGAAAATCATCTAAAATATTTTCACCATTTTCAATATACGCATCTAAAAAAGAAGTATCCAATGACTGTTGCAATAACTGGATTGCTTGTTCCATTGGCTCGAAAGCCTCTTCAATTTTTTCTGGGAACAAATTAGCACCTCTATTCTATTCAAAATGTAACAACTTCCATACCTGTTTTATTTTAACGAAAAAAGAAAGAATAATCAATGCCTTTACTGTCTTTCTTCTAAAATCTAATAATTTGTAGAAAAACAACGCTATTCCAGCATTGTTTCCGCTTTTTTTTGATGAGAAACTCTCTCTTGATATTGGTATTTTCGACCAGATTTGTTTAATAAAACAGTTATTCTTAATTGTTCATTTTTATATGTATAATCGAGGGTTACTTGCTCGTACATGAGCTTTTCTTCTGTTTTTAACTTTCGTCTATTTTGTTTAACATCTGCAAGAAATAAATGAAGGATACTTTTCCCTGCATAGTATTCCTGGGTAGCTTGCGTAAATTTTTGTGTTAACTGACGTTCTTCTAGTAACTGAAGGGCGAGAAAACTCATCAAATAAACAAAGGCCATGGCCGTGAACAATAAGTTTCCTGAATATTTTTGCCTCATTAAAATTCTCCCTTTATCGGAAAAAAACTATCAAATGTTTTTCCAGAAGTAAAAGTAACTTCCAAAGTAAACGATTGTCCTTCATTTTTAAACTGTCCATTTTTGATACCAATTAACAGCGGTTGATAGCCTTTACCATTGACTCGCTTAATAATTTTATCTTCTTTGATTTGAATTGAAATAGTCTTGTTTGTTTCTGAGTCGAGGAAAGAAATCTCTTGAGCAGAGCCTGTTTGGAAAACGAGCTTTTGACATTCTTTTTCTAATTGAATTAAAAAAATATGCCAGGATTTCGAATCATTGTTTTTCAAATATTGATTTCCGATAAAACTTTGTTGAATCATCAACTGAAACAATTGACACATACAACTTAAAACGACTAGTGCCACTAAACACTCTAACATTGTAAAACCCGCATATTTTTTATTGACCAATCAAAATCGCTCCTCTTGAATCTGTGACTTTTAGTATCCTTCTTCCCTCGTTCTCCATCAAAGAAAATCGGTAAGTTTCTCCTTGATATATCCGCTCTTTGAAACGTAAATCACCCGTCTGCTCTAAAAATAAAATTGCTTCGTATCCTAGACGAGTGCGCGTTAATTCTTGCTCCCGTTGATAATTTTGCTGAATTAATTGTGTAATAGTCAGGGAGAATATCCCTGCTACCACACATACAATACTAAAACTAACGAGACTCTCTAATAAAATAAAACCGCTATAAATAGTTAATTTTCTTCGTATATTTGCCACTCCCCATCTGAAATTCCATAACAATTTAAGGAACAAAAAAATCATACAATACGCATTAAATAGCTGTTTTGTCATTTTTAATAATCTAAGATATGTAAATAATACCGCAAATCTGTGGTAAATTTTGTGGTAAAAATACACCTATGAGTATTTGACATTTTATTGAGTTTAGAATACGGCTAACTGAATTAGTTTGCCTAGAAGGCGACTACGAAAAAAAAGACCTTATTCTTAAAAGAATGGAGGTCTTTTTTGTATTATAATAATAATCACACCAACTGACTTTTAGACTTTTATTTCAATTTTGTAAGTCAATCGTTAGATATATCAATGGATAAGTAGAATATTTCATTCTATTCTCTTTTTGAGGTGAATACAATGAAAAAAATAATTAAACATTTTATGAAACCTGTTGAAGTTTTTGAAACATTAGATGATGATATTGGGATGTTTTTAATCATTTCTATTTGCACAGCTCTGATCTTTACTTTCTTTAGTAAATAAAAAATGTGTTAAATAAATTCTCAGATACTTTCCGCAGTATATCAAATTGGGAAGTCAAAAATATCTAAAAAGAATTGACTTTTCATACAACGTATTTTTATGGACCATACAGGACTCGAACTGCAGTGCAAAAAAATCAAGCTTTTTTAAGCGGCTTATTTCCTAAACTGAACTGGAGATAAGCCGTTTAATTTTTGCTTAATTCTACTATATGCTATACCAGTAAATATATTCGTGCAAACCCTGAATAAATTGTTTAACAAATTCAAACTAAAATAAAAAACTAAAACAAATTACTACAAAGAAATAATGTCCTTTACTAATTTTGCAAATTCAATATCTCCATTAAATGGATGAACATATTTGTAGACTTCCCCGCCATTTTCTAAAAAATAGTTTCTGTTTTCGTGTTCCAATTCTTCTATTGTTTCTAGACAGTCTACAACAAAACCTGGTGCAACAATTAATATATTTTTAATACCTTTTGATGGTAATTTTTTCAAGGTATCATCAGTTGCTGGTTTTAACCATTCAGATGGCCCAAATTTCGATTGATAGGTTTGATAATAACGAATATCTCCTAATTTATCCATTATTAATTTTGTTGTTTTAGTACATTCCTTCGGGTAGTTATCCCCATCTTTTACATAAGACATAGGAATTCCGTGGTATGAAAAAACGATAGCATCTATTGGACTTTCATTCAAAGCTTCATTTATTTTTTTTGAAAAGTAATCTATATACTGTGGATTATTGTAAAATGATCGAATAAATTTAATATCCACTATCCTATCACTTTTTATAAAATAATTCATAACGGAATCAAACACTGATCCTACCGTTGTCCCAGAGTATTGCGGATACATTGGTATGACATTGAGTTCTTCAATCTCTTTTGATAATAATGTATCTAGAGCAGTTTCTATACTCGGTTCACTATATGACATTCCGATTGTAACTTCCACTTCTGGACATATATTTTTCAAATTTTCCATTTGTTTCTCAGTATATTCCAAAAGAGGAAATCCATTTTCAGTACAAATTTTTTGATAGAGTTTTGCTGATTTTTTTGGACGTATATTCAAGATAATACCGTTCAAAATCGGTTTCCAAATTATAGGATGTATTTTTATTACTCTTCTATCTGATAAAAAAGTTTTTAAATACTTCCTTACTTCCGTCTTGGAAGAATCTTTTGGTGTTCCTAAATTCACTAAGAGAATTCCTGTTCTTTTCAAAATAATTCACTACCTGTCTAATTCTATTATCGACCATGATGAATTCGAACCATCGACCGAATAGTCATGAGCCGTTTGCTCTAACCAGCTGAGCTAATGGTCCAAGTAATAACTAGCTTATTGGGGATAAAATAGTTCTTACTAGTTATAGCTTAATATATAACAATTTTACTTTACTGATTTTCAATTTTCAACAAAAAAACGACCACCTTATTGAGAAAAGGCGGTCTGCGTGAAAAAATAAGAGTTTAAATATGTATAGATATTTTACAATATCTATTTTTTGAGTTCAATATTTTTATGTAAAAAAAGCCGCCTCATTGGGGTAAGGCGACAAGAGGTAGTAATAAAATGAAAAATAAAATTGTTTGGTAAAGATATTTTACCTCTTTCTTTTTTTAATTTCAAGTTTTCATTTTACAAAACAATTGTATTTTATTTATAATTCAAATATACAACTGTATTAAAAACACCTACTAAACATACACAACTTGGGGAAGTATTGTGCGTCTTAAGTAGGTGTTTTCTATATACACAAGATAATTTCGTTTTAACTACTATGATAAATTCGAACCATCAACCTAATGGTCATGAGCCGTATGCTCTAACTAGCTAAGCTAACAATTTTTAAATAAAAAATAACAGATCCTTTAACATGTAAAGAATCTGTTTAGAAAAAAGAGTATGCCATAAATCCTTGTCTTAAGTTTAACACAAAGACCCTAATCTAAACTAGGGTCTTTTTATTGGTACATCGATAATAGTTTCTCATAACTAATTACTGTTTTTTCTTTTTTGTTTTTTGGCTTAGAACTGTCTATAATATTAATTACTGCTGAATTAATTAATAAAACAGCTATTATACCACTTCTAATTTCTTTTCTGTAAATAAATGATACTTTCTGTCCTTCTTCAAACTGTTTACTTTTATCTGATGGTATAACTTCTTTCCATGTTCCAAATCCCATATGATGATCTCCTTTCGTTTTCAACATTCAGAGCCTATCAATTTAATCTTATAAAAAAAACGTTCCAATTAAATTGGAACGTTTTACCAAAACCTTTATTATGCTTTAAAAATATTAACAGCTTGCATACCGCGCTGTCCTTCTTCAATATCAAAAGTTACTGCTTGTCCTTCTTCTAATGACTTAAAACCATCCGCTTGAATTGCTGAAAAATGAGCAAATACATCATTGCCATCTTCACCTGTAATAAATCCAAAACCTTTGTCTGAGTTAAACCACTTTACTGTACCGTTGTTCATATATGTTTCCTCCTTGTGCATACCCTGTATGCGATTTGTTGCAAAAAATGTTTGATAAGCAAAAGGAGAATTATAGTCTTATGTATAGCGCTCTCGTTACATGTCAAAATTGATTACTTATTTATAATACCATACTATTTCCTATAAAGCAAATGAGTGTATTAAAACATGATGGACCAATACTATAAAAAGGTTATAATCCATCTACTCTAGACATGAAATATAAATATACGATACAAAAACCCCCTTGCACAATTATGATACAAGGGGCCTGTAGTCTTTTACTACAAGTAATTGCTTTATTATTCTAGCAAATTAGTTTTGTTAATTCAACCAATAAAATCATTCACGACTTATTAACAAAATTGTGTTTGGCTTTAAATTAGAACTGGGATATTAAGGAATATCGCTAAAGTAGCTATACTACACTTTTCCACTTATTTAAAAGGAAACTGTTCTCAAGTAATAGTAGCTTAGAAATAGTCTAATTCTATTTTTATTAGGATAAATTCCGTACACATTATCCTTTTCATAAATTCAAGCTTAACCTTGTTATAAAAAAAGAAAATCGGTTATGATTAACAAGTAAAATCTAAAAAAAACACCTACCGCACAGTCAACTGCTTGGGGAAGTACGTGCATCTGTGGTAGGTGTTTTCTTATGTAATACAATAGCTTTAAACTAAGCTACTTATTAGTAAAATTAAAATGCTCCTACCTAAGAACTTGTCATAAGATAGGAGCACCTCTTTTCTAAATCGAAAAGAGTCATAATATGAAAAGGTAACTCTATTGTAAATGAGCTACCTCTAAATTTCAACTAATTTTGCAAAAAATCAATGGCTCAATGTTTGACCAGGATAAATCAAGTTAGGATTTGCTAATCCGTTTAATGCAGCTAAGGTTTGATAAGTCGTACCAAGCTTAGCTGCAATACTTGATAAATTATCACCGTATTGAACTGTGTAAATGTTGCTTACTACTGATCCATTTACTTTCAAAATTTGGCCAGGGTAAATAAGATTTGGATTTGTCAATCCATTTAATGCAGCCAATGTTTGATAGTTTGTTCCGTATTGATAAGCAATGCTTGATAATGTTTCGCCATATTGTACCACATGAGTCGCTTCTGGTTGTTTATGAGGAACAGTTGCCGCATCTGGCAATAATTCAATATCGCCTTTGCTAATCCATGACAAGATACCTTCTAGCAATACTCTGCTTCCAGTTACTTCTTGCACTTTATAGCTGTTTCCTTTTACCCAATCTGGAATAGCTTCGCCAGTTGCCCAAGCATCTACATTAAATTTTACTTTGACGGTATCACCAACTTTTACTGCAGAAGTAGGTGTTTTTTCAACTTCTTTACCTTCTTCAATAGCTGGTGTGTTTGTTTCTGGTTGGTTATTTTTTGTATAACCATTATCGGTAATACCTGTTAAATCAACGTTACCATCTAGCCCTCCTGCAACGTAGGTTGACGTGAACTGAAAAATACCGATATTTTCAAATGAAGGAAAATAATTGTAATTTGGATAAGGTGTCACTTCATAATCTGGATATTCTGCCATCCATAATTGATACTTCTTTGCAATTCGTGATAGATCATAAGCTGAAGTAAGATACCCTTTGTATCCGTAAAGCATCGGTGTATATCCAGCCTCTTTGATGTAGTCTAACGCCCATAGCGTTACATCCGTCGATTGAACGCCGTCTTCCGCATCTAAGGCGACAATTGATCCCTTTGGTGTTTGAACTTTAGGTAAAAAGTAATCTAATACTTGCTTTGCATTTTCATAGGTAAGAACATTTTGCCACCATACATACGTATGCGCTCGTTTACCTTGAGCAATCGTACTAGCTACTTGACTAGAATAAGTAACTTGATCATAAATCCCATAGTTGTTTTGCCCACCAATTTGTGAAATTGAGAATTTATCATGTGCATAACCAAATGTTGCTTGATACCCATTCCAAATAGACAAATCAACGCCTTGGTCTCCTTTTGCAGCAAATGTGCTAACTGGTGATACAAAAAATAAGACTACCAGTAATGTTGCCAATAGTTTCTTTTTCATTTATTTATCTCCTTTCCTATCTGATAATCCAGGTGTTGTGGGATCTGTCACAATACCTAGAATAGTTAGCACAACAAATAATGCATTAACAACATCTAGCAGTTGCTTATTAATCATTTCAATTTGAAATTTATATCCAAAAGGAACGGCTACTACTTGAATTAATAATAGAACTGCTGGAATAATCGAAAGCCAAAATTGTTTGTTCTTTATTCTTGATTTCCAATTAATCATTTTTATTTCCTCCAATCCCTCTAAAGAGGGTTTTATTTTGCTCTTCCAATCGGCTAATGCGTATTTCATGGTTATTTAAACGTTCAACAGCTTCCTTTAGTTCTTTCATGCTATCTTCTAATTGAGAAAAGACATGATAAAATTTCATTAATGCGAAAATAATTCCGCCTAAGAATGTAATCACTGCTAACCATTGTTCTACTGTTAAGTTCATCCTGCACCTACTTTCTACTTACAAGAAAAACCGCTTAGCTTTCGCTAAACGGTTCCCCACAAATTTTTGTGTATTCTTCTTTTGTTAAGCAATTCATATTCACGTAATCTACTAAATCTTGTTTTGTATAACAATTCCAATCATACAACTGTTTAATATTATCGAAACCTGGAAAAGCATTCGTTTTCATCTTATTCCGCTCCTTTCGTAAGTTCAGCGACTTGTTTCATCAATTCGCCAGTCATTCTTTGTGTTTGTTGAATAACTTGATTCTGCTGAGAAACTTGCTTCATTAATTCCGCATTTTGCTTTTGTAAAAGTTCCAATTCCGTAGGTGGCGTTGGCTCTGGTTCTGGCACATTATCAGGATCGTATATTAAGCTTGTTCCGTCCCAGCGATAATTAAAAAAATCTGTTGGCTCTTTTTCTACTTCAAGTTCAATTTTATTCGGTTGTTCCATTGTGGAATATCCGTCTAAATAACCTTGAATATCATCAATCCAAATTTTCATGTTCTCTTTCCTCCTAGTATTCATAAATCGCACTTAACGCAAACATTTTACTGCCTGAACCAGCCGTATCACTAGAAGAGGCATTTAAGTCGTTTCCAGTAATTTTAGTATCCTTAATATATAAATATTTCCGTACTAAATTAGTATAGTATCCATGTAAAAGGAAAATAACTCCCCCAGAACCTGGATTCTGCGCATGCTGTTTAGGCACTAAGAAAAAGTGATAACACGCACCGTTCAAAGCTCCTTCTTTGGTATATTCTTGCCATTGTAAAATCCAACCATTCTCACACTGTGAAAGAGACTTAGAAGGTACTTGCCCATTTCCTGCAGCTCCGCCATACCATGCACCTGTCCACAACGGTTCTTTTTTGGTAATTTTTTGATATGCTTTGTCCGCATCTATTTTTTTTATATAAGATTCAAGCCCATCAATTGCGGCAGTATGTGTTTTAAGATAGACTGGTTTTCCTTTTTCTTTTAATTGAACAATATCTGTTGTCATTACACTTCCCCTACCTTTTCAAACGTAATTGCTGGCAATCCATCTAGCTTTGTTTTATCTTCTTTAGACATCAAGCCATTTTTTATTGAGGTTGCAACGTCTGTCGTTGTTGCATTTTGCCCTGCTGGACCTTGCGGACCAACGTCTCCTTTATCTCCTTTTGGACCTTGTGGACCTGGGTCTCCCTTTTCACCTTTCAATACTTCTGGTTTCCCTTCCACAGCATTCCAATGTGTTTGAGGAAATACCTGTGTTCCTCCTTGTTTTACTTTAACAATATCTGTCATTCAACTTCCCCTACTCTCTCAAACGTAATATCAGGTATTCTGTCAATGGCTTCTTGAACTTTTTGGTCAACATATTGTTGATTCACTCCGCCGCCATCGCCACCACCAGTTGCTGAAATAACACCATCTTCTGAAATAGAAATATTCGCTCCAGCAGTATAACCTTTCAACTCTTCCAGTTTCGATTTTAGTTCAGTGGTGAAATTTTGATCTGTTTGCTTTACCGCAGACAACGTTCCGTCTTCTGTAATTTCTAACAGTTGGCCAACCTTTATTCCGCCCAGTTCATCTGCGGTAGCGATTGGAAGAATGTACACGCCTCCCTCGCCATTTGACAACCGTTGAAACATTTCAGCAGTGATAATACCGTCTGTTTCTTCTGTCGCATAAGGAAGTTCTGTCAGTGCATTTTCTAAGCCTAGATCTGCTTTAGTGATAATTACTGCCCCAGTATATCCATTAACAGATAATACTTTTGATTGACCCGCAATAATTTTTTCTAATCCTCGAACAGCGGATGCATGTGTAATAGGATAAAACTGACGTTCCACGCCATTTTCATCGGTTTCCATCATTCGTTTTGCTTTAACCACTTATTTCACCCACTTTTTCAAACACATAAGCGTTCTGTTTTGTATCATCAACTGTTGCGATAACCAATGCCCCATCGATCGCAGGATAATCAACTGTTCCAACAATTTCTGTTTCATGATTCAGTGAAAAAGCATCATCTTGTAAAATAATCAAGTCACTTATTTCGCCATATTCTAACGTATATAAGCGTTTCTCTAATTTCTGATACAAATATTCCATATCTGCCAATAAACGTTCAGAAATTGAATTATGGCGCACTCCTTGAATGTCTACACGTGCATCCATTAGCTCGGCTAACATCGTACCGCCAGGATCAATCGTTTTTAAAATATCTTTGATTGATTCGAACCATGAAGTGAAATCTGTTTTTTGCGCATCTCGCCACGCTTCGAACTCTTCTTTTCTAGCATTCATCCAATCAGTAAAATCACCCTTATTTTCGTTGATAAAAGCGTTCATGTCCGCGATTAAATCTTCAATGGACTGCCAATAAGAACCCATTTCACCTTCTGTTTTAGAAGCAGCATTCACCACAAAATAAGAGAAATTCTGTGTTGAACCGATTAAATTGTCGCCTTTGTAAATACTAAAATAAGCTTCTTGTCTGTGTAACGACTGCATAGAATATTCATCAAAGGTATACTGAATAATTCCTTTTTTAGCATCTATAATTTTTGCTGAACGTTGAATCGGATATTTATTATCAATAACCGATTCAAAAAAAACTTCGCAACCTGTTAAATCAAGTGGCCAAGCATTTTCAACTAGTATGGCTTCTAAGACTTCTGTGTTTCGATTTCCTTGTCGTACATTCTGAATCCCAATGTAATTGTAAGGTTCAGTTGTACTTAGCGTTGCTTGCCATTTAACCATTGAAAAATCCTCCTTTCGTTATTTTGGTGGAATAACAATCGATTGAATAGAATTAGCAAAATATAATCGGTCATATTTTGCGACAATTTGCCCTTGCTCGGCGTTCTGTTCTATGGTTTGGATACGTCCGTTATTTAAGCCGTAAATCACGCCCGTGTGACCATATGTTGGGTCTACTGTCCAACCTGTTCCCCATTGGCCACCTCGTCTAATATTGACGATTGCTCCTACCACTAAATCTTGATACGTTGGATTTTGGATTACTCGCCAACCTACCGCATTCCAATCATATGCTTCACCAATATCTGCAGCAGATGATGTATCACCAATTACATGTGAAAAGCCATAAATTGTTCCTGCACCTAAACCACAGCCGCCCATAAAACCAGAATATTCGGCTGGAACGGCATAACATTGCCCATTACCAAGCCATTTGCCCATTAAAGTCTCCAAATGTTCTATGCCAGCTTTTCCTGTTGCAGTAGAAGCTTTCAAATCTTTGAATTTGTCATACCATACTTGTGCATAGGTTTGTCTTTCTGGATGTGCTGCAGCTGGACGTTCAAAGTTTAATTCAAACGCATAAGCAGCTGTTTTAGGCGAGCTGACAACTTTAAATTCATCAACTGTTAATGGACTTACTTGTCCTAACCATTGCCCATTGAACATACACCAATTAATTAATTGAGCTTGGGCTAATGACGTCCTATAGTCTTGTTTGATACCTGCAGCTGCGATTAAGCGTTGTACATATTCTCGGCCATTCCAAGTTGGTGCACCTACCAATGGATATGCTGAACCGTCCCATTGAACCCATCCGTAAGCTGGACCGCCTATTTGTTCGGTATCTGGGTTCATACTTGGACCAACTTCTCCTTGTACATTTCCAAGGATACCTGCAGCAGCTGCTTTGCTGTATCCGTTAGCTAATAGGTAACTCCATAAGTCCCAAGCAAATTTATCTGCATCGCTTGTAACTTCTGATGGATAACCACCTGTTCCAGCTCCAGAACCGCCACCACCATTTTGACCAGGTATAACTTCTTTGCCGCCCACAATCAATCGATCAACTGTCAGAATTGCTTTACTTCCATTTGGACCAAAAAAGTTAAAATTATTTCCAACAAAAAACTGTGTAGGACCAGTAATTAAATGTCCTGTGCCTGATTGGTTAGACAAACCAATAATTTTTTGGGGATTATCTGCGACTAATAGTAATGAATTCCCATCAGAAACTACAGGATTTCCATTTTTATCTGCTAACCCTGGAAAAGGATTTCCCTTTGTTCCCATCGTGCCAACGTGACTATTACCATTCCAAAACTCCATCCCTTTTTTAGTTAATTCCATGATTTTTTTCTTATTATTCCAAGCTTGTAAAGTACCGTTTACCATACGTAAAATATCTCCACAGCTATTAAATGATGTTTCAAAAATATTAGATTTTATTTTGCCAGCTCCTATAAAGTCCGCATTCAATACTCCATTAATTCCCCACGCATTTTTAAATGGACCTTTCCAGCCAGTTCTTGAGAATCCAATTCCTTTGTTATTAATTGCAATCACATCTTTTGCAGTATCCGTGGATTCCGTATCTAAGTAATAATGGGTATTAGGTCGATTTTTAGGATATTGAAGTATACTTCCACCTTCAACACCGTTAATCAAATTAGTAATATAATCTACAAAATCACTCATATACTCTTTTTTTGTCAATGTTTTTATAGCTTCTTGAAAGTCTTGGCTTTGCTGTTTATAAAAAGCAACTTGGATATCTCCCGCAGTGATTTTTATTGTTTTTTCTGCTAAAGCATCATAGACAATTCCTGTAACTTTCGTTTGAATGTCAATATCATAAAGCTTGTGGTATACAGTGAATGTATCGAATAAATTATAGTTACGCATCTTAGCAAATTCTTTTGCTTCTTCTGAATCTGTAAGTTTCTCAATTTCTAATTCAATAGAAACTTTAGGCTTATCACTTCCTGGATATAATGTAGTGAAGTATTTACTTGCCACTTTATTTAAGCTAGCTATATCTTTTACTCCTTGATCTTCAGTAAACTGAATGTATTGAGCGTAAACATCAGGATACTTACTGATATATTCGCTTTTAACTGCATTTCCATAAATCCGTTGAGAAGTTCCGTCTGCTCCACTTTGAAGCTCTGCAAATGGCAAAACTTTAGTAACAATTGATTGCCAATCAAATTTAATGGTTAATCCTTTTAAATCTTTACCATAACGAACAGTTCCAACGTTATCTCGTCCTCTACGCCTTAGCAAAGATAATTTAAAAGGCTCTCGTTTTATTTCTCCGCCCCAGTATTGAAGTAGAGAACCTTGTTCCCCTGCAATACAATTCAATACATTTCTAGCTTCAAATGTAGTGCTAGAAGCTGTATTTATATCAGAATATAGTTTGATATCACAAGGTTCGTCCATGTTCTGTTCGATTAATTTCATTGCTTCTGCACCATTACGATTATCAACTGTTACTAGCCTCACTTGTCTGTTTCCTAGCTTATAAGTACGAGATTGGGCATAAATAACAATGCTATTAGTAAAAGTATCTTTAAACGTTTGTTTGATCTCAAAAATGTGGTATTCTTCTAAGTCATTTGGCTTTGCTTTAATTTGATAGCCATTTTCGAAATAATCACTAAATCTGCTAATCGCTGGATAGTCCATTTCTAGTTCATATTTTCCGTTTGCTTCTTCAGTGATTTCGCAACGTGTCGCATCAACAAGACGTCCTAATCCATTTGTTGAAAAATCTTTTTCTCCAGGTTTAAAAATAACTGGAATCAAACCTTTCGCCTCCAATTCGGCTGAACCTTAAACTCTGTTACTTTACCAGTCCAGCGAAAATTATTCTCTCCACATTTTAAAATCGGATAATCTTTAAAAAGTGTTTTATGATCCAAGATTTCAAATGCTCCACCTGATTTTCTATAAGCTTCTTGTTTTTCTGAATCTATAATGATGTCACCGTTAATTGCTTTTAATGAATATGATTGATTATTGATAAAAAAAGAAATATCCCCAGACCCCAAAATCTGAATAATGGGTTCTGAAGGATATTTTTCTGTATTGATTAACTGATTAGGATTACTTATCCAATATTGGCCAATACGATTTTTCTTAAAAGGTCGGATACTTACAGTAAATTCAAAAGGAATTAAAACCCCGCTTTTTCTTGTTCCTGTAAATTTTGGTGGACTCGTTACAATCGCCTGATAAATATAATGCTCATCAAAATAGACAATAAAATCAGAATAGTTTCCCATATCGAGCCAAAAGGAAATTTCATCTTCTAAAAAAGAAACTTCTTGTAAAGTATTTGCTTTCGCATAGCATGTAATGGTACGTTCTACATTTTTATAATATGCAAAATCAACGGCTATTGAATCATTACCCATTCGCTCCCTAAGCTCTACCACACGTCCTGCAGAAAGTCGTTCAGTTCTTTCTCTCATAAATACATTGAATTCAGAACTATGTTTTCCATTAAGAAAAAACTGTCCTCTTTTAAATTCCACCAAAAGCACCCCCCGTTGCATCACTATCTCTATTTTTAACAATTTGAATATACTTAACGAGGTCTTTAGCCATATCCATTAATTGTTTTTCATTTAATTTTCCCATAGCTTGTATATTGATATTGAAAGTATCACCGCCAATATTAGTCGTAGCATTACCTTTATTTTTAGCTAAGCTTTCTGTTTGAGCTCCTTGTTGGTTGATATATCTGCCAGTAGTAGAAAAATTTGGTAACTCTGTTGGTAAATCAGTCATTTTTTTCACTGATTTGTCAAGCGTTCCTTTTTCTTGGTCAATACCAGCTACAACACCTAATACAATATTTTTACCAATCATATCCCGCATCCATCTTGAAGGTGAATGAATGCCTAAAGCACCTTTGATTTTTTCTTTAATATTACCAGCAACTTCTTTAATTTTTTTATTCACAGCACCAATCATTGAACCAATACCGTTAACTAATCCTTGGATAATATTTTTACCAATTTCAAATAAATCGATATGGCGCATATCATTAAAGGTTTGCTTCACATTTTCAACTGTATCACTAACGCTTCTTTTAAGATTATTCCACGCATTTTTAGCACCTTGTACCAAATTGTTGAAAATATTAACTGTTCCCTGTTTTAAGTTTTCCCAACCGTTAATGATGCCGTCTTTTATACCTGTCACAAGATCAACAATCCACTGTTTAAAATTATTCCAGGTATCTTTTGACCATTGAACAGTTGCGTTAAATGTATCAACTGTGCCTTGTTTTAAGCTATTCCAACCATCAATTACACCATTTTTAATGTTTTCTACTGTTTCAAAGAACCAAGTTTTCAAACTTTCCCATATTCTAATTGCTTCAAATTTAATATTTATCCACGTTTCGATGATAGAATATTTAATTTCAATCCAAACGTTGATTGCTCCATATTTAATGTCAATCCAGAGTAAGGTGAAAAATAACTTCACATCAATCCAAATCTTTTTAATTGTCAACATCAATCCATTGAAAATAGAAGTGACTGAATAGGAAATAGCTGTAACAGTGTTATAAAAGATATTTTTAATCCCGAACCAAATAGTCTGAGCAGCTTCAGCAATATTATCCCAAACGGCAATCATGTTTTCTTTTGCCTCTTCCCATCCACCTGTGATCATTGATGTAATGAAAAGAATTGGAGCTAATAGAACATTTTTTAGAATGGTGACGACATTTTCAGCGATCATTTTGACATTTTCAATGTTCGCTTTCATAGCGTTAACAACCATTTTAAACGCATTTTTGATTCCTGTTACATATGGACCAATATATTTCCAAACAAAATCAAATGCTGTTGTGAAAACATCTGATATTGATTTTCCAACACCCTTAAACCAATCTTTCACATTATCAAAGCCATTTTTAAAACTTTCTCCAACACTTTTAGCACTGTCAGCAGCACTTTGTTTAATATTTTCCCATGTATTTTTTGAGCCTTCTTTTGTTGAATTCCAAAGTCCACTGAAAAATTCCTTGGTACCGTTCCACTTATTTTTAACCCAGTCGGCTGCATTTCCAGGTGCTTCTTTCATCCATGTGCCAGCATTCGAAAAAGCCTCTTTTGTGCCATCCCACATGTTGCTGAAAAATTCCATTGTGGAATTCCAGGCTTTTACAACTACATCAGCAGCGCTTGAGATGACCTCCTGTATATTTTTCCAAATGTTTTTGACAGCATCTCTAAAGCCTTCATTAGTTTTCCATAGATAAATAAACGCTGTGACTAACCCTACTACAGCAGTTAAGATTGCGACAAAAGGATTTGATAGCATTGTCTTATTTAAAATTGCTTGAGCTATCGAAAGTGCTTCTGTACCTTCCCTCCAAGCTTTAAATGCTGCATTCACTTTATTCACAAGCATCAACGTTCCAATGCTGCCAGCTAAACCTGCAAGCAATGGTGCATAAGGTTTTAACGTATCATACAATGTTTTGGCTGTTTTTATCATTGGCGGAATCATCTCGGCAAATTTAGATAAAGCTGCTTCCATTTTTGCCCCTTTGTCAGCAATGATTTCACTTATACTTCCAAAACCCGCACTTTTTAAACCTTCGTCAATTTTAGTTACAACGTTGGCCACACCACGGACGATTGCAGTCTTCATGTTAGCTAAACCTGTTTTAATACCAGCGGTAGAATCTTTAGCAATCTGTTCTAATGATTTAAGACCGCCACCGCCTTCTTTATTTAATTTGATTAAAGCATCTTGGAATTCTTCAACTGAAATTGAGCCATCGGAAAGACCTTCTTTCATCTGACCAGCTGTTAATCCCATTTGTTTCGCCAAAGCATTCAACGCTGGACCCAAACCACTGTTAATCATTGAGTTCCAAGTTTGCGCATCTACTTTACCATTAGAAAATGACTGTGAAAGCTGAATAATAGCATTTTCTACCATTTCAGCAGAACCACCAAAACCGAGGATACCGTTATTTAAAGCTGCGAAAATCTGTTCTGACTTCCCTAAATCATTTGTTGATGAAGCGATTAATTGAACACCTTTAATAGCGCTATCTAACGGCGTAGGCAGCCCTTGGATACTTTTCTTTAAGCTATCCATTGTTTTAGATGTTTCACCAGCTGAAAAGCCCATATTTTCAAACACACGATTTGCGTTATTTAACGTATCTACACGATTAATGGCCCCGTCGATGTTGCTGGTAATCAATCCAATACCTTTAGAGATAATTTTAGTTGCTCCGCTAGCTAAAAAGTTACCAACAAAAGACGTCCATATGCTCCCAAGAGATCGGCCGCCTTTTTGTCCTGTTCTATCAACTTCAACATCAAAGCCTTGTAACTTTTTTACTGCTGAATTTAATCCTTGTGAAAAGCCAGATTCATCCAGTATCATTTTTAAGACTAAGTCTTCATTGTTCAAAAAGTACCCCCTCCCTCTTAGAACATAGTATTTTCATCAAGATATTTGATATTTTCAAATTCGTCTACAGCATCTTTAAATGCATAAATTTTCAAAAGCTCGTTTAAATCTGTGTTTTCGATCTCATTTAAAGTCCACCCATTCTCAAGAAGCGAACTTTTTAGTTCTGCTTCTCGATATTGTGGCGTGTACTTAAAATGAGGATGATATAAAAGTTCCGTTACTTTTTTTTCTGTTCAGAATAAATTGCATCATAACCAGAAGTAACAGAACCTAACAATTGAGCTGTAATTTTCAATAATTCACGAGCATCCATACCGTCAATATATTCTTGTCCAGTAAACTGTTTTTCAAAAATAACGTCAGCAATAAAGTCATAGCATTCTCTTAAAATAGGACGAATTGCTTCCATATCATTTGTTTTTGTTGCTTCTTCTAACCTGATTTGTAAATCCGTACCTGTATCCATGACTGAACCTGGTAAAAATTCTGCCGACGTGAATTGTTTTGTAGTATATTTGCTTCCATCTTTAATCATTAATTTAATTTTTTGTTGAAATTTACTTGCCATTTTAATTCCTCCATATAAAATAGGACGACAAGGTCGTCCTAAACTGTTATTTTTAATCTGCTGTTGTTACATTTAATGTACATTTTGCGGTAAAGTTACCATCTTCTGTTGTGACTACGATTTCCGTTGTCCCTTCTCCTACAGCAGTAACCTTCCCTTGAATTGGTGTTACAGTTCCAATAGCCTCACTTTCTGAACGGAACTGATATTTTTTATTTGAGGCGTTATCTGGTGTAATTGTCGGTGTTAAGGTTGCTGTTTGGCCAACTTTTAAATTTAACTCTGTTTGGTCTAAAGTTACACCAGTAACAGCAGTAGTATTTTCTTTACGTGGATCCATTACCTCAGTAAACCAGTTTTTAATCATCTCTAAGTCGACACCTTCATCGTCTTCATCCACGGAATACATATAACCCAACCCTGGAACATCAACGAAAGACCCCGTCCATTCTGGATGAGTATAAGATACTGAACTTCCTTCTAATGTAGATGTTTCATCAGATGTTAAAGCAAATTTTCCTTTATAGAAAATCGTATAGCGATATTTACCGTTCGATTTTCGGCGACGGTAAGCAAATGCTCCATCTGATGCAATATCATCCGCAGACCGCAATACGCCACCCTTTAATTTTTTTCCCCCTGTAATTTCAGCTAAAACTTCATTTTGGTAGCCGTTTGTTTCTAAAGTAACTTCTGCACCACCAAATGCAACATACTGATCTTGAACTACACTATCGCCATAGTCAGGCGTTGTTTCTGTTGTAACATCTGGTTTGATACTGACAGCAGTACCGATTGTAATTGGCGTTCCGTAAACTGGAAAAGCGCCCGTTTCGTCTTTTAGTGGGAACCACGTTGGCTTCTCTACAGAAATGACACTTACATTTTTCATTTTTGCCATCTATTTTTCACTCCATTCAATTAATTGTGGGAACGCAACATTAAAATTGATATGTTGAATTCCGTCTGTTTTAAACGTTTGATAATCTTCTGGAAACAATTCATTTCCGTCCAAATTCAACACATTAAAAAAAGCCCCACAGCTTTCTGTTAGGCTTGTTACTAATTGTTTATCTTTCTTACTATCAACCAGTGCAATATCAACATTGTATGCTTTATTTTGAACGTTTTGACCTACATTATCAGTCAGACTCTCTTCAAGACTTAACACAAAATAAAACGGTTCTGACGATTGCATTACATCATCAAGATAGATAGGCGCATTCGAGAACTGTTTTATTGTGTCAGTAAGCATTTTTAAAATTTTATCGTACATATCTAACCTTTCTTAACAATGATAATCGCCATTTGTTTAAATCGTTTCGGAATATATGTTGCATTAGCTAATTTATTAGATTTTTGCAACATAAATCTGCCTTTAACAAATCCGCCATTTTTTGTTCGGTGGCCATCGTTTACATATCTAAAGTATTTTTCATTATTAATCAATGCTCCCACGATACGACCACTAGACAACTTTCTAGCTTTAATGATTCGATAGCCTCGTCTTAAATCACCCGATTTAATTGGTGTCATAGGTACAATTAACTGATAAATTTTAGCTAACGAATCATTCACCATTGCAGCACCTTCTTTTTCAGCAATGGGTGTCATTTTCTTTAAATTTGCAATAACTTTATCAGCATTTGATTTCATTCTAAGATCGCTTTTACTCATCAATTGAACTTCCTGATAGCACTACTTCTATATGGCTTGGATAATAAAAAGGTTTTTTTGAAAATAACACATGTTTTTGACCTGTACCTTGAGTAATAGTTATTCTATCTCCTTTTTTAACTTTTATATTAGGTTCTAAAAAAAGTTTTTGTTCTTCATAAGAGATATTAAACGCTTCTTTGTTTTCTATTACAGGTAAGTTCCCCATACTTCCTTGAGAGAAAGCACAGGGTAACTTGCCAACATGAATTGGAAAATAAACTTGTTCAGTAATCCCACTTTCCGTATTTTCAATATCGCTCATTCTCTCAATAACACAGGTATCAAAATAAGTAGCTGCTAAAATTTCTGCTTCATTCAATAGAAAAACACCCCGCTATCACAGCCTAAAATACGTTTAATAGCACTGCTATAGTTCTTCATGAGTGATTGTATGTCTTTTGATTCAACTACATAACTAATTGATGTATCACCACGTTTTACACTAGCTACAGACTTATCTATTTCGTTTTTTAAAGCTTTGTAGATAACCTCAATTATAAGTTGTTCAAACTCGTCCCAAGCAATATCAATTTTGCAAGTATTGTAAGAATTGATTTCAAAGATAACAAGGTTTAAAACAGACAAAATCCTATCTTCAGAAGCGTTAGGTAGCATCAATTGAATTTTCTCAACGATTTCTTCTTTTTTTTCATCAACCATAAAGCATCATTACCTAAACTTTAAAAGTATCTGCAGCACGTTCTAATATCTCAATAGCTTCTTTGTCATCTTCTGAAACTACAAATTCATTATTTTCGTTTGCTGTGATAAATTTTTTTGTTTTAGGATGCATAAAGCCCACAAAGTTTTTCTTGTTAAGCACACGATAGGTTACTTCTTTTTTTGCTGTTGCCATTTTTAATTTCCTCCTTCGTTATTATATTTTAGGCTTTCAAGTTCAAGATTGCTCCAGAATTAGAAGCTTTGTATTCAATTGAATACTCACCAACTAATCCAATCCGTCTTGAATCTGTTGTTTTTGCTAATTCTTCCGCACGCCATTCACGTAGTGGACGTAATTTTACATAATTAGTATCAATAGCTGCGATTGTTCCATTAGGTAAATTAGGTTCAATTAACGCAATTCCTGAGCCGTAATTTGAGACAATATTTCCAAGTTGCAATCCAAAAGTAAGTTTATCGCCAAATTGCACAATTTTTGTTGATTTTTCATCCAACTGATCAGTCATTAATTCTTGCATATCAGGTGCTACTAAACATAATTTTTCGCCCATGTATCCTTTTTGGAACATTGTTTTAAATAAGGCATCAATATCTTTTCTTGTTACTGCCCCCGCAGCTGCTGTTTCGACTTTATTCGTTGAGCTAATCAAATTTAAAATTCCGTTCATCTGACGACCTTTAGAACCAGATTCATCAGCCTTTACACCAACAATCAATTTACGATTTAAGTCAATTTTCATTTCTGTAGCACGAAGAGCTACTTGGCTATTCAATTCATTTCCTACACCATCTACATTAATAGCATCTAATGTGCCAGATACAGAAGTTGATTTTCTGAAAATTTCAGTATAGTTGTTAAACCATGTACGATCAGATTCCGCATCTGCGTATTCTCCGCCTTCTAATTGAGCAGATGAATCATCATTATTCATGCCGTATTCTCGCCATTTAATCTCAGTTGACTTGGCAGCTTCAACTTTGCCTGCGCCTAACAAATAGCTTAAAAATGGTGTATTTGGAACTTGTAATGCATTAACTTCCTGTGAAATATCTAAATACTCAAGATTATTTAATGAACTTTTTTTCATTTGTAGTTTCCTCCTAATCGATAAATGCTTGTAATTTTTGTCCTAATGCTGCCTCTGGATTTTCAAACGATTTTGTTTGATTACCAGTTACCATGTTGGTTTGTTGCGATTTATTACCAAAAGCTTTAGTCATTTCTACATTTTTAATAGCTTCTGCATGCTTATCATTTATTGCTTCTAAAAGCTCTGTAAAGCCTTCTACAGCCTTCTTAGTAAATTCAGTATCTGAACTAACAAGATTATTTAACATAAATTGAGAAATAGAATCTTTCAAATCCCCGTCCCAATCTAAGCCAGCAATTTTTTCTGCAACAAAAGCCTTATTATCACTAGTCACACGTAATGCCTTTTCAGCTTCAAATTCAGCCTGTAATTCTTCTAATTTAATTTGTTCAGGAGTTTTATTTTTCTTAGATTCTTCATACTCCTTGATTGTTGTTTCCTTGATTTTTTCAAGATTATTTTGTTTCCAAGCTTCTAATTGTTTATCTGCAGCTGATTGTGACTGTGATTGTACAAATTTTTGTGCTTCCTCATTTGATTCTACAAATGCCTTAAAATCATCGAAAGTGAAGTTTGTACCACCGTCTTCTTCAGCAAACATTTGTAAATTCATTGGTAATAGGTTTGGTTTCATTTTGTTTCTCCTTTCGCTCCACGATTCGACTAATCGCCCCGCATTGCTTTAGATTTATTTATTGCGCCCCACCATTCAATTAAGCCCAGCATTGCGCTAGTTTAACGTCATTTCGGACAAAATAAAAAGCCTAACTTTCGTCAGACTTTAATTGCTTTTCTTCTCTTAGTAAATGCTCTTCATAATCTGCATCTAAGTAATCATAGGGATCCATCTAATCACTTCCAATTCTTATGGACCAGTTCAGCACCTAACATTTGATAATCAGTGACAGCATCTTTTACGTTTTGCAGAGTCCTAGACACAATCGAAATAGTTAATTTACTTTTTTTACCTGGTAACGAATACAAAATATCAACGTGACAATAATTACCACCCCAAACTGATTTAAGCTCATCTTTGACGATATTACCGTTGCCATCTCTCAAAGTGTGTTTGGTTAAGTATCGTTCGTTTTCTTGTTCAAAAGCTTTTTTATAGGCTTTTTCTGTACCATTGGTAACTTCTAGATTTAATACTGCTTCGAATAATCCTTTCATGATCTCACCTCCAATTTAGGGTATAAAAATAGCACTCAAAGTTATCCTTTAAGTGCTTAGTAAAGTCTGCTATGGTAATCTGACGGGACGTGGACCGATTTATTTTCTTTAATATGCTCATCAATGAATTTCGCTAATTTTTTTGCACCTAGAATAGAAAAATCGAAGTCATCACTCTTTGTTACATCGATATATTCATATATTGGAAACTCATCATGGAAATGTTGTTCATACTTTTTAACTGCATCATCAATAATAGACCATGCGCCATCTTCGCAACTAAACACTTATTTCACCGCCTTTAAAATATCATCTACTAATTTTTCCCATTGGCTTACTGCTGTCGGAAAAATCTCTTTCATTAATTCTCTTGACTTATCGTTAGCAACCACTTCTGTCATATGTGCAAAAAATTCCGTTTCTGTGCTACCTGTTGTTTGCCAATAGCGCTTGCCGTGACCAAAACCTAACGGATAGTCTCCTAGAGAACCTATAGATTCAATCATATCTGAAATAGCGGATACTGAGTTAGGATTTTCCCTAACTATTTTTGATAATCGTTCTCTAGTTTTTTGTAAGTTCTCTGTATTTTTTTTATAAATTTCCGCCCTTAAGTCATCATAAGCCTTTTTCTTATCCGCATTTCTAGGTCTATTACCTAAATCATTATAGGATGGCAAATCTCCGTTTACATATTTCCAAAAATCGCGTTCTAGCGCTTCTTTAATGTTATACTCAGAAAGTGACGATGCGTGTGTTATATGCACTTCTATAAAAGTGGTTCGTCTTCCTAGCTTTCTTTTTATCAGTTTTCCTGTCGGCATCGTATTTTTTCCTGTTAATACTTCAAGCCCAAGATGATCCAAAGCATGTCCTATCTCATGATAAACTGTTTGATAAGGATTAACACCCCTATCCCCATCAAATGATTTTTGACTAAGTTGAATTGATTTTCCTTGTGCAAATGCTCTTACTTCTTTGATGTCTTTAAACTCCAACTTATGCCCTATCACATTTATTAAGTTTAGCACCCTTTGGTCAGTTATCCCATCTAAATGATCTAAAAAATTAGAATAATTTTCTTTTCCTAAAGCTTCTTGCATGTTTGTTTTGTCTAATACGGATTTTAAATCGAGTTTAGTTGCACTAACTTTTGGATGATTTAATTTAATACCCCACTGCTTACTTGCGAATTCATCCAATAAATCACCAAACATCTCTTCATACAATTTATCTATGTCATCGCTAATTTCAGGAACAATTGGTATTTCAGTACAACGGCAACGTCCATGATACGGTGGATGCCAATCATCTTTAATCTCTTTTCCATGACGTCCACCACAAATAGAACAAACACGCTCATCTTCTGCCGACCAGCTTTGTGTTTGCTTAACACCTATATCCTTTAGCGATTTTCTTACACCTTCTACCGCAAAATGTGAATATTCCGTTCTAACAAGATTTTCAATCGAACGATTAAACTTTCCTTGTTCCAACTTAAACATACCGCTAATAACACCATCGTTTTTCATCGTTCTAAGAGCTTCCACAACTCCTTCACCACTTGCCAATGAATTAATAATGGAATTGCTCAAACGTTGCTCTAAGGTTGATATATTGCCCCATAAACGAGATGAAAATGTTTTTCCGCTCCACGGATAGTTCATGATGTTTTCTAGTTCATTCTTAGTTAAACCAGGTGCTGAACCGCCTAATAATTGTATCAACGCATTAGAATTAGAATTGTAGATTCGTTTTGTGATATTCTCTAAGTCGTTATTAAATTTACCGTTAACATCACTAGTTATTGCTTCACCTGCAAGGGTAGAAAAAATGTCTGCTCGTAATTGTAACAAGCGATTAACTTTCGCATAGTCAAAGGATGGAAAATATTCATCAATGAATTGTTTATAAGCTTCATCTGATTCCATCAACTTTTCATAGTTTTTTTCGATATACTTGCGGTACTTCTCTTGATCTTGTTTGCTAAAGTCTTCTAGCATTTCACTTTGAGTGATATCGTGTAAATCTGCTTGTGACAACAGCTGTCTTTGAATTTTAACTAAAGCACGTTCGAAAACAGATTCTAGCTCATTAAGAGTTTTCTTTTCCAGTTTCAAACGTGCTTTATCTTCTAATTCACGACGTTTTTCCCAATAACGTTCACTAGCCGTTGTTTTCTTCTTCGTCATTACCTGCACCACCTAGTTCATCATATTCACCGCTAGGATAATCTTGACCTTGTTCTAAATTCATCAAGTCCATTTCATAATCTGGGTCTTTAACAAATGGAATCTGATTAATAATTGTTCGTTTGGATACAAACGGTGAAAGTTTAGGCAATGCATCAGCAAGATAACCGATGTCTGTTGGCAAGCTACGACTGAATGTGAATACAATTTTTGACACATCAACATCTAATTTATCCCTAAATTTAATAAAGGCAGACATCGTCTCAGCTGCTTCTTTCAATCCTTCTTTAAAATACTGTTCTTTAGTATTTGTTTTAGCTTCTAGTGCAATAATTTGCCATTTGCGAGCTTCGCCAGAGCTATTAGACTTAAATACTTCATCATTGAAATCGATTGACTTAGTTACCGTGTAATAAAGCTTTTTCAGCTTATCAAGATGATACTCGTTGAAATCTTTATTAATGTCTTTCGTTACATACCCAACCTTAGCTTGTGGATCTGGCAAATTAATAATACCTAATTGTTCCATCATTCTTTGTGCTTCTTTTTCATCTAATCGTGAGCCACTAATGGCCATATAAGCAAGTTTAAACTGTTCAACTTCGTTTTGTTGGTCTGATAAGCTTCTATCAAATGCATCAGAAAGTTCTTCCGCCACTTCAAAATCGCAATAACGATTCGTGTTATTTTTAAATTCTGATAAGTAAAACGTTTCTAGCGGGTTTTCTACTTCCTCAATCAATTTAAATGTTCCAGATGCACTGACTAAATTAGATTCAACATATCTGCTATATATACATATTCTTTTTTTAGTAATGACTTTCATTTCTTCGAAAAATTTTTTTTGATGTGTATCGTATTTTTCACGAATAAAGATATCTGCATTTTCGTATTTTTCAGCTTTCCATGGTTCGATATTGCTCGCCCATAATTGCCAACCTTCCACGGTTTCAACAGGTTCTAACAAACGAAAAGCAACACCACAAGCTCCTTGAAACCGAGCTGTATCAGAATCAAGCATGGCAAACCGCATATCGTTTACTAACTCTGCTAATTTGTCGAATTCTTCAGGAGTTTTTGTCTCATTTCTGACATTCCCTGAAAACAAGTCTTTTACCTTTGAACCCATTTTTTGCAATATAGATTTGCGTTGTTCGGTAATATCATAATCCCACTTAATTGGAATGCCTGTGAAATGGTCAGCTGCTTGGTCGACAATAGTATTGTATAAACCAGCATGAAGTTTATTATTCACTTTTATAATCTCTGTGTTTGGTTTAGGTCTTCTATCGATCTCATTTTGTTCGCTTGTATAGGCTTTGTACTTACGCTCTCTATCATCAAAAAATGGCTTCATTTCAGTAATAAAATCATTAGGATCGAAAACTTCTTCATTAATTTGTGTAGAATATTTTGTTCGCACTCTTTTATACCGCTTCAAACTTAAATTGTTTTGAAACATTTTCCCACCTCCTAATATTGGATAAATCTCACATTATTTTTATCCATATCTTCACTGAAAGCATATCTTGTCGCATCAATTGTATGGTTGTCTTTATCTTCTAACCTAGGTTTAGGATTACCGTCTTTATCAGTTTGATAATCAATATTCTCAAATTCTTTAGCAATGTTAGGAGTTCTTAATGGATCAATACAAATAAAATCCAAATCGCCTAACCATTCTTCGCCATACTCAACAGAATCAGGACCTTTTTTTACTCCGAAAACTCGTGGCATACCATGTTCACTGTTTAGCTCTGCTATTGATTTAGGCTCTGCTGAATCAGCTGCAATTCTATCTGATATATATCCTTTAGACTTAGCTTTATTAGCAAATTCCCTATTACTAATTTTCACACCATAAATTTCATCAATAGCATAGATGCCATTTTTCTTTTTGTCATAATGCCATCTAACAAATGCTAATGGATCAGTAGCATAACCAAAGTCAAGACCATTTCTGATATTGTCAAAGTTAGCAGCCATTTCATCAGTAATACATCCTTTTATTACTCGTAGATTATCAAAAGGAACAACTCCTGAACCAATAGCTTTGCCGTCATACTCCCACTCAGCACGTTTCGGATTCTTAGCCCTCGTAGCATTAACTTCTTCAATAAATGCTTGAGCTATGAATGGATTATCCTTATATGTTGAATGATGAACGAAAGTATTCTCAGGTTGAAAGCTAGATTCATATTTCTTATTAACCCATGATTGTCGTCGCTTAGGAGGATTGTACGAATAAAAGAATTTATAAAAAAGACCATCTGCTAATTCACCACGTAGCAATGAGTTAGTTATGGTTTTTACATCATCTTCTGTTTTAAACTCGGCTAATTCCTCAATCCAAGCTATAGCAAATGGAAATCTTGAATCCTTTAATGACTTAATTCTTTCTGGATTCTGTGCGCCACGAAAAACAATATAATTCCCCCTAGGCTTATAGGTGATTTTCATAGGACTTTTATTTACTTTAAAATACTTAGACACACCTTGTTCTTCAATTGCCCACTTAATCTGTTCAAAAATAGATAGCTCAATCGTATTATCAACGTATCTAATGGCCACAGCATTTACAGGATATCTCATAATCAATTGAACGATTATGTGCGCTATGCCAGATGATTTACCTGACCCACGGCCACCTTTTTCAACAACATGTAATATATTTGAGTTTAATGCTACCTTCCAAGTAGTATGAAATGCTTTAGGAAGAAATTCAGATAGTTTTTTACTCATATCCATCACCTGATATATCATCAATAAAAACTGGCATATCCATGTCTCCACTTGTAGCACCTAAACTAGCTTTAGCTTTTTCAGTTTGAACTTTCAACAATTGTAATTTGGCATCATTTGCTAGCAAGGCATTCTGTTGCTTAACAGCCTTTGTTAACTGATTGCTAATTCTAGTCAACGCATCTTCAATAGCTAAGATGTCATCTAACTTTCTAAATGTTTTACGAGTTACTTGAACGTCTTGCATAACTTCACGTTTTATTTCTAGCTTTCTACCGTCTTTTTCAATCGGTGTTTTAATTTTCCTTAGCTGTTGTAACCGTTCAACTTCTTCATCATTTAGTCCTTTTTCAGCTTCTTTGATACGTTTCATCATTCTAAACTGCCGTACCTTTAATAAGCGAATCTCATCATTCAAAATAAAAAAAGGATCATCATTCAGATTAGAATAGATGTCCTTTTCTTCATCAGATAACATATCGGCAAATATTATTTCGTATTCGCCAGTTTTAATAGCGTTCTTATTACCAAGTGGTGGCGAGGCTCGGCTATTACCTTTGTTGCCTACTGCGTTCTGATTACCAAAAGGAGCGCCTCCTCGATTAGTAACGTTACCTTTTGCATTGGTAACATTACCTTTCAATTCAGCACTCCATTTATCAATCGATTTCCATTTTCTAATTTGAGAATCTGAAACATTTAACTCAGAAGCAATTTCCTTTAATTGCTTCTCTCCGTTGGATTCTAGCCAAATCTTTTTAGCTTTGTCACGTCTAGGATCACGTTTCCTTGCCATTCAATACACACCACCTCGCATTCTTTTTAAGTTAAGTTTTGTTTTGTTAAATTAGTCTTTTCAGACAATTGAACACAGTTTTTATATAGTATCCATACTCCTTTTCATTGTCGTAAAAATGTTCTATCAATTCAATAAAAACTAAGCTAATTCCCTCCAGTAATAGAATAATAATAAATAATATACAAAATGCTACATATAATGGGTTAAAATCAGCCTTGCTAAGTTCCGATAAAAATTCTTTCTTAACTTCAGCATCAATAAACATATTAATTACTGAAGTTACTGATACTAGAATGCTAAGTAATCCCAATGGAAACATAGTAGCTTTTATAAATTTTTTATGTGCTTTAGTCGTCTTTTTAATTTCTTTTTTCTTATTTTCAAAAGAAAAAACCAAATAGACACTTCCCCAAAATATAGCTAACACAATTACACACTCCACAAACATTCGTAAACTTGAACATCCCCCATAATTATGTTTAAAAAAATACGTAGTTATTATTTCTTCCAAAATTGCACCTGTCATTGGTAAACTAAAATAAAAAATTAACGGTGTTCGAAATAAACTATAATATCTTTCCAAAACTATTTTTGGAGGGGTCCACTCTTCACTAACTAATTTTTTGATAATTTTACAAAACAAACGAATGTAATAATAAGTCATTATTATTACAAAATAAATTGGCCAACACACAATAAACAAAAGACTACACAATAAAAACATTAATGGTAAAAGTAGAATTAGAGTAAGAATATCCATTATAATACTCCCCTTTTTTAGAAAAAGAATATCTTACTTTGAAATATATTTCAATATTAAATCAGTAACATCTTACAACGTTTATTTGTAATTTAAATATACCTCTCTACATTCTCTTGTATATGCTTATCTTTCCAACTACCATGCCCACAATAAACAAGCTTGCACGCATCAATTTCCTTTGGTGTGGCTTCTCTCGTCATTTCGACAATAGATACATTCTTTTTTATCTGCACAGACATTACAACACGCATTGAACCAGTTGAGCGGTTCGGCTGTGGATATTTATGTGTTAACGATACATACCAATAACTTTTCATGTTCTCTCTCCTAATTGTTTTTATGTATATTTGTTTATTGTAAGACAAACGCTTCAATTCCTGTTATACTCACTGCAAGACAGCAACTCCTTTTTGCTTCATGTAACACTTCCAGTTATTTCAAAACATAATCTGCTGTCTGGCCACTAGATATTTTATCTGGTGGTTTTTCATGCGAAAACAATCCAAATATCCGACAAAACTTGACAGCTGTGTTACACTTGTTTTAGGTAGCACTCTTTCATAATAGCTAAAGTTCATAAACTACAAATGACACGAGATTTTCACTAACGCTACCTAGCCACTAGATCCCATTTCTAGTGGTTTTTTATATAAAAATAAGTTTTGGTGTGAATAAGCACTCTTTTATTCTCTATTCTTATTTGATATAATTCTTTTAGGTAGCAACTCCTTTTTGTAAATAGCAACCAACTAATTTTTCACGAATGCTACCTAGCCACTAGAACCCATAGTCTAGTGGTTTTTTTATGTACGAAAAAAAGACCACTCATTTACGTTGAGTAGCCTGCTTTAATTCTTTTTTCAAACGATTTAGTTTTTTTGCATCTTCTTGCTTAATGATTTCAAATAACTTAAACATAACAATACCTCCAAACAAAAAGAGGCACTTTTAAGCTAGTGCCTCACGTGAATGTAGCAGAAACATCTATTGACGATTCTTTTATTTAAGTAGCAAAGCTACCTATTGGCGTGGCAGGAATCGAACCTGCCTCTTATCTCACAATATGCTCGTTGCATCCCAGATGCTACACGCCAACCGAAAGGATTTTCCCACTATGCCATTTTTGAGATTGTCTACCGTAATCTCAATATCGCTGGCAAGGATTTGCACCTTGCATGAATAATCTTTACCGTTTATCTCCCTTTAGATTTACATCGGATATCACCGAATAATGTTTAAAGCCTCCGCACCAAATGATCACAAGATTATATATTTTATGGAGTATAGGAGGTTCTCTCAAACCGCATTACTCAGCTGTTTACAGGCTCTTGTGATTGTCCTCTTATACTCTTACAGACTAACGCCTATATAAACACCGAACACCAAAGCCGATTATTCTACGTAGTAACGTCTACCTATTCCGCCACAGCAATGATTAAAAACTCAAAAATCAACAGATTTAGGCTTTTCTTCCTGCTTCCTTTGTTTACAGTGTTATTCAGTCACATACCCAAAGAGGCTGAACTATCGGGCGCTACCCAATAGCTTCTCTTTGCTTTTTCTGTATGATCTAGCTCTACTGGCTAATAACTTTCACTTGAACATTCAGCATTTACATAAGAGTCCCATTTTTATTATTTGTCATCTGTAAATAAATTGCTGCATTAAGCTACTCGTACCGACTTCTTTCGTTAAACACTGATTTCTCAGTTTCTCTGCAAAGCGCTTGGTTTGAGTTTTCTAAGGTCTGCCAAGCTTCTCACACTTCCACCTAACTTAGATTATTCTCCACTGGAGCGTCTATTGTCACACTCGAAAGTTTCGTACCTTACACCTGCACAAATTCCACGTAGTACTTTGCGATTAATAGCTTTTACTATTAGTCCTTTTTACATTGCTGTAAAATCCACCACTAAAATCAATCAGTATCCCAATTCATTTTAGTTATCGACTTATCCCATACTACCCTAGCACATTGTTCAAATGCTCTTCACTAGGTTTAAATCTATTGATTTTTCAATTTTTAATAGTAATCACTCACAAACCTGTAGAAAAAAGAGAGAGGAATTACACCCCATTTCTTTTAGTTTGAGAACGTCTGATTTGTGAGTGATCATTGCAACTTAAACTTACATAGCGCTATCTTGACAAGTGCTTTCAGCGTACGTCTACGTGTAAGCTTAATGCCAAGTTTATTGCAATATTTGCTACCTAGACTAAACGAGACAGAAAGAACTGGACTTTCCACATCCTTATTCTTTATTTTTTTGTAGGTAGCCTCCAAAGATAAGCGAAACGGAGCTAAGATAGGTAATGCATGCCTTACCTCGTTTCCTTATCTTTCGACACTACCATAGTAACATCTAAATATTGATAAAAACCGCCAACTTTCCGCCAAAAAACCGCCAAAAATTTTATTTATATGCAATTATTTTTCCATTTCGATACGCTTCGGCAAATTCAATTAAAGCCTCTGATTTCATTCGTTGAATACTTCTTTCGGAATATCCAACTTCCCTAGCTATCTTGTAATTAGAGTAATGATCCTGCACACAGAAACTATAATGCAAAATTTGTCTGCTAGTTAGGCTCAATGCCATAAGCGCAGATAAAATTGCGTCTCTTTCTGCTTCTGCATCTGCTAATTGTACTAGCGCATCTTCTGCTTTATTCCCGTGACTTTGGCTTTTAGGCATATCTGTAATAATTGGTGATTTTAAATCTATCAAAGAGCGACCAGCTATTCGCTCTAAACGTCTAAAGTTCTTCAACACATTTCTGGCATTCGCTTTTGTTTGTCGAAAATCTACTTCTCTTAGCAATTTAATCAAGTGAAATCGCTCCTTTTGTGGTATAATAATTTATAATAAACATATCATCATTTAAGAGTTGCTTAGCGGAAACTAAGTAGCTTTTTTTATTTATCCAAATATATATAAGTAATGCTTATCCTTTGCTCATCAGCGACTCTATATGATATAAATTATACTAAGAATACTATTCCAATAGCTATTCACTTCTCAGCCAGTCGGCGGAAACCGACTGGCTATTTATTTATCAAAATATTCATCACTCATACATGTTTGTAGTCAACAAATTATTGGTTGACTATAAAGAAAACAATAATAATTCTACAGTATTTTACAATCTTCCATTCGTCATCTTTCACATCATCTTTATTCATTTGATATTTTCCATCTAATAAATATTTTTGGCATAGAAAGTATTTTCAAATCTATTTTTCAATGGTATAATCACTTTAACTTTCTTGGGGATTTTATTTATGAAATAAATTTCCTCCTTTTCTACATTAACTTCTGGTAAACAGTTAATAGTAGTACACGTCTCTACAAGAGATTTATTGTCGATTTTTAATCGGCTATTTAATAGCACTTTATTTGGGGAAAGTGCTAACTCACACCTAAAGAACAACTGGCGGAAAACAGTTGTTTCTACCACATAAGTCAGCTAGTGGTCAGCTGGCTTTTTTTGTTGCCTTAAATTTCATAGTAATGTATTATTAATTGTCTCTATCTGAGATGAAAATGTATCTATAACTAGCTAGCGGAAACTAGTTAGTTTTTTTATACTATTTTTGTTGGTTTTAAAACTACTTAGCCTTTTTATATAAATGTGAACGTCGAATAATTGAATATTAAATTCTTTAAATTTAATCATCTTCTTTACTCGCTTTCTAACCGAATAATTCTCTTTGATCTGTTTACCCGTTTTACCCACTACACTTGTTCCTCCAAACTTGTAATTTCTAGTTCTGTTCGTGGTCGCATACTGTACAACTTTTGGCAAACCATCACAGCAATTTGACCATCGTTTTTATATAAAATACCTTCGGCAGCATCAGTGACTGCTTTGAAATAGTTGTCCAAGTCAGGTTTCTTATCGCAATATTTTCGCTCTAATTCCACTTCTAAGCGTTTCTGTTTATTACTTAAGGCAGATTTAGGCGGATGGATGTAAAACGTCACATGTGCGGAAATTGGCCCTTTTTCAATCAACTTTGCTCTTGATTTACGAAAATAATTCTTTACTTGATTTTTGTATTCTTTCATCGCTCGATCTTCGTAAGTTTTAACATAATTTCCACGCCTTGCAAATCTCGGGCGACTTTGTGGCTTGGGCTCAATCGGTAGAATAATTCGCATCTCTTCCACCTCGAACCTTACAAATCGGCTTCTTTGACGAATACTCCGTTTACCATTTTTCCTTGGCGGTTTTTAATTTCGCTATATGCTTGATTTAAGCATTCGTATAAATCCATGTTATTTTGCATAGCGAGAATAATTAACGTCACAACCATATCCCCGATACCATCTCTTAAGTCGTTTTCGTTGTTTCTTGCCAATGCAGCGCCAACTTCTCCGACTTCCTCAATCACTTTTAGCATTTGCTTTTCAGGTTCCGCTTTATCTAAACGCTTTTCTTTCGCCCATTCTTCCACTAATTTAACTAATTCATTCATCTAAAATTCCTCCCCGAAATCTAATTCACGTTTTAGCTTGCTGTGAATCGATTCTAGCTCTTTTTTGTATTCTTTGACTGTTTGTATTGTTTTACCACTAGAAAGCACATAATCGCGTTCTATTGCGACGAGAGCCTTACTTAAATTGCCATAATAACCAATCAAAGCGAGTGATTCTTTTTGTGTACCGTCTTTATCAGTCAAAATGGTTAACTCTCCGTGTTCGTTTCGTCTCGCTTTATTTACGATTACTTGCTTATCATCACTAGTAATTCGATAATCAAGTACTCTCATTTCAATCATGATTTACTCTCCTCCCAACAATTCTTGCATTTGTCTTTCAAATTCAGCTTGCTCTTCTGGTGATAGCTTTTCTTCTTCACCGTTCGCTTGATTCATCCATTCAGGCACCTTTTCTTGCCGAACAGGTTTATTTTGATATTGCTTATTTTGTGTTTTTTTATCTGCTCGTTCTCTCTCGTTATTTAGATAATCAGCATATGTTTTTACACCATTTGCTCGCCAATTTTTCAAAATACCAGCAAAATAGCTATATCTTCGTTCATTATTTCTAGCACAGATATTAACAGCCTCTTTCAATAACTCGAGGTCTCCGTCAAAATCAGCAAGATCATATTGTAAATCAGTGATATTAACAGGAGTAGCAGGACTTACATTCTGTGAATAATAGCGGATTAACTCCGTTAGTTTTTCTTCACCTAACGGCTCTTCAAAGAATGCTTTCTCAACCGACGTTTCAGGTGACAACGGATTGATGCAACTTTCTGTTTCTTTTTTGTTTACTTTACTTTTATTTACTTTACTTTCCTTTACTTTACTTTGTGTATTAATGTCAGCATTAACTGTTTCATTTTGAGAGTTACTGTTGACATTAACTATATATTTAGTTGGTTTTGGTGTTTTCCGTCTTTTTGTCGCTTCGAAAAATGTCGCTTGGATATTCTCACTCGTAAGCACCTTGACCGAGTCAAACAGTTCTTTATCAAAAAATCCCCATAAGACTAAGCGGTTCACTATTTGATTGAGCATTTCCTTACTTACTCCAGGCAGGCGTTTTAAAAGAGTTGCTTGCGATAAATCATCCCACAAAATGAAATATCCTTTTTTGTATATCGCACAAAGCAGTTTGATTACCGCAAGTTCTCCTTTAATACCAAATTCCCCAGCAATAGCTTCTATTTTTTCGTCTTCAAAAATTCCAACATCAAGAGGAAAATAATCCAAACCTTCTTTTGCAGGTCTTGCCATTACATCTCCTTCTTTACTCTAATGGTGGATTTTTAGTATCAAATAAATCTGTTTGATTCAATGAATCTGAATCAGCTTCATTAATTACTTCTGCTGTTTTCATCGTAGTATTTTCTTCTACTTCCGTTTCGGAAATAATATTTCCATCTTCTTGCATTTGTTGAACTTTTTCATCTGAAGTTGTCGCTTCTTGCATTTCGATGGACAAAATCCCCCATTTTGATAACATATTTCTTAATACTGTTTTACGAGCCATCGCATTATAATCTGTAGCCCAGACACCGCTCAATTTTGTTTTTTCTTTGTCTTTGCTATTTGCAATTCGATGAGCTTCAATTTCTTGTTTGGTCCAATAAACAGTTTTCTTGAATCCATTTAATAGTTCAAAATATCCAACATATCCGATTACATCGTCTGATTGTCTACCATTTGGATCAAATTCAAATTCTTCCGTTAACCTGTTCCAACTCAGTAACTCTCCTTCGTAGACTTCAATAACATTTAATGCTTTATATTTACCTGACCGTTGAGCCAATTGAATATACCCTTTATATCCTAAAATAAATTGGGCTTTCCTCTCCCATTTGCCAGTCTGCTTATTTTTAGTATTAAATGGTACGAGATAGGCATAACCTAGATTTTTATCTAATCCTAAATTTAATGTAGCAGCTGTTAAAGCCCCGCTTAAAATAGACATTGGCTCGCTTTCTGCCAAGTAGCTATCATTAGAAACTAAGGTCATGACATTTGACATAAAAGCATTAGCATTTTCATGAAGAACTTCCTCAAATTTCCGCTTCATAGTAGGAGTATTCATTAATCCTTTTAAACCTAATTGATTCGCAGGAACTTGTTTTTGATTTTGTTGTGATAATTGATTTTTTAAGGTCTCGTTTGTTGCCATTATTACTTAATCTCCTTTTCTATTAATCTTCGTGGCGTAGTAACCATATATATTTCTTCATCTTCTGCAATTTGAGGATATTTTTCAGCAAACTTTTTACTGTTCAATCTTTTAGTAGGTATTTCCTTCCACTCAACAATATGTTTTTTAGTAATACCAATGCTTGCATTTCTTTTTCCCAATTCGCTTTTTATTTCATTTTCAATTTTTCTAATAGCTACATCCAACTCTTTTTTGGTTTTCTTCATTTCATTTTTTTGGTCTAACAATTCATCAAACGAAGCAGGTAAAGTAGTTTGCGTTTCTTCTATGTCGCTATACTTATCCTTTAAAAAGTCAGCTGTTGCCTTACTTCCGTCAATAATAGGTTCAACGCCTTTGATTACGTTATTTTCCCAAAAATCAACTAATTGCTCGGTCAGTACATCGATTAATTCCTGATCACGTTCTACCCGTTTCCAAATAAATTTCTGACCACCAATTAAAACTGCAATATAACAATAGTCTTTATTCAAAACATTCATATAATGCTGAACTTGGCAAAGATAACTCAATGGCACTTCGTCTCCTGCCCATTCTTTCGCTAAAAATTGATTTGCAGTTTTGCATTCTAGAATGGCATTTTCTCTAACCACTTCTCTATCAATATTTGCTCTTAAAAAAGGATGGAGCGAATGTTCGAAGACTTGATTTCTACGACGAACTTTTTTTCCTGTTCTTTCTTGGAACTCTTTCGCAACAACTTCTTCTAAAACATTTCCCCAATAGGCTGGCTCGCTTTCTGTATCTTTCAGCTCAACTTGACCTGTTTTCTCTAGCCATAATTGATAAGCTGATTTATATTGATTCAAGCCTAAAATTGTTGCAACGTCTGATCCTCCAATTCCTTTACGCCTATCCTCAAGCCATTCTTGATGGCTCATGGATAAAGTAGATTGAATCATCTTTCGTCTTCCTCCTCATCGTATTCCCACGTTAGCTCTAACACTTCTTTTTCTTCAGGTGGCTCTTGTCTTGCCCCTAGCGAATCAAATTCAGGCATTACAATCCCTCCCAAAATAGTTTTATTTTTTCATCTTCCAATTCGATATAATCGACACCTTGCATTTGTAATTGATCTAAAAATGGTTTTGTAGCTCCTTTACTGCTTACCACACAACTTGTATTGCCATAAGATGCAGATGTCCGAACAGATTGAATAATGTTATTCTGTGCGTTTGCTAGCATTAATTCGTAAATGTCGTTACCTAAACCTCTTACTTCAATCATTACAACTCACCTCGTAAAAAATCTTTTAACAATATATCTAGTTTTTCCTCATTATTTTGTTTAGTTGAAGATGATTCTGCACCAATAAATGATTCTTTTATTTGTTTACATTGCGGACAATCACAATCATGAGCAAGTGCTTCCTCTTTAAATTTTTCAAATAATTCACTAAATGCAATTGCTTGTTCAGGCAAAGAACCTGCAAGTAAAACACTGGATGCTTCCATCATTTCTGAATCAACAGTTGACAAAACAATCGCAACTTTTCCTTTCCGACATTCTTTAACAAGTTCCATTAATAAATTTTGAATTTTATCGTTCATTTTGATATACTCTCCTTAGTTAATAAATTTTGAATTTTTTTGTTCAATATTTGCCCTGTTCGTTTGCAGACGTTCGGGGCTCTTTTTGTACTATGCTTAATCTCTCTGGATAAACGTTTTTATCAGCTGAAACATACGGATATTCTTCAAACAACTTTCGCATGACTTCCGCTTGTGTTTCTCCAATCACATATGTTTCTCTACTAGCTTCGCCTATAGCTACATACATTTTTTATCGCCTCCTTTTTTAGAGTATTGATACTTTGCTTCATCCCAGTTAAAAAACCAATGGATAAAGAAAGGTGCACTTAGTGTTGCTAGTATTGGCATTGAAAAGTGGCTTTTCAGCAATACTCCTAGTACAATCATCAATAAAAATGCGCCTACTAATCGTGTTTCTCGGATTGCTTTCATGTTGTTAACCTCCTATATTTTGATATAATTCAATTGAAAGTGAGGTGCAAAAATGTTTTTTGTGATTAAACGAGCTTCTGATAAAAAATACTATTTTTTGATTAAAACTGAAGAAAATGAAATAATCGCATCAAGCAAAACTTACTACTACAAATCTTCTGTTTTAGAAATCATTGAATCCATTAAGAATGATATGAATCCAAAAGCAATCATTGTTGATACTACTTTTAACTGAGGATAAGTTAGGCTTATCCTTTTATTTTTATTTACTGATCTAGCTCACTTCTTTAAACATATCTCCGTTTCCATTAGCCATATCAATTCTTGCTTGTAATTCCAAGTCAGGCTTCCATTTAGGAATTAGAGTTAATGCTTCTTCATATCGAACTTTTGGAATATCTATATAAGAGGCTACATCGAATAATGCTTTCAATTGTTTATAGCAATTACTAAATGCTGATTGCTTAATACTTGAATCCTTATAAGCCGATGTTTTTTTGCCACCTAATACTTTGATAACAGTTGATGAAACTAGGCCTTGTATCTTTCGTTGTTGGCTTCTATTAATTGTTGTTTCTGTTTCTAGCTTATCTAAACGTTGATTTACAAGAGTCAATCCACGTTCATGTTTTAACGCAGCTTCTAATAACAATTCTGTGTTATTCATCGGTAAGTTTGATTGAGTTTTGAGCAGTTCCTCCATTTGGTTGAAAGCTTCAATGTATTTCAGTTTAAACTTAAGAGCTTTTTGACCAGTGAATCCCATTGCTAGCAGTGTGAATCCGTCACGGTTCATAATGATTTGTCTATATTTTTGTTTGTTTTGTGGATGAATATAACTATCTTCGTAAAATAGGTCTGCGTAATTTTCCGCAACCCCCTCTTTTAGATCATCAATCGCTGCTAAAACATCACGATGATTTTTATTAAACGTTTCAGCAACTTGTAAACTAGTTGTTACTGCTTGTTGGTTTTTCATAATTACTAAGTTGTCCATTTTTTCCTCCTTAAATTGTTTCTGTATTGCTCTTTCCTTTAATCCCAATGATTCATGATGTCATTACAAATTTTTATAGCTTCTTTAGCAGGCCAATATCTTTTTCCCTTGCTAGTACCAGGCTTTCTTTTTTCGATTATTTGCATACGTTTGTCTTTTACAAAATTTTGTTCAACTTCAGGAACAGACATTGAATATCTAGACGATAATTGTTTGATGTCTAAATACTCAGCACGTTCATTTAATCCTTGACTAGCTTCATTTATGACTTGTTCAAACATTTTTCTCAGGATTTTTTCAATAATGTTGTATAGAAAGTTTTTTGAAGATGTATCTAAGAAATTTTCCATTTTCATTCCTCCTATCTGATTTTGTAAAAGTCGATAATTGCCAAAAGTGTTTCGTGTGCTTTTTTACTTTTATTTTTTCCGTTCAGATAATCGATCAAATCTTGTCTTGGAATATCAAAATAGGTAGCAACACTAACCAACGAAATTCCCTTACTTTCAAAGTAATCACGAATTTTTTGACGACTTACTGATGTGTCTGGCATTTTTGATGCTCCTTTCTTTAGTATTAAATAAGTTAATTTGATAGAAATAAAAAAATATTGTTGACATTTTTACGCTATAGAGTAAAATGGATACATAAAGAAATAAACCTATAACAAAGCCTTTCATATGCACTTGGTCGCCAAACTCAATGCTAATAAGGTGTGTTTTAGTTTGTTTCTTTTCTATCAAATTAACTTACGAATCAATAATAACTCTATAGAGTAATTTTGTAAAGACTTTTTTACTCTTTTTAGTAAATTATTTTTTCGTGTTGGAAAGGAATACTGATATGACAACATTTGAAAGGATAAAAAATTTAGCAAAACAAAAAGACAAAAGCCTTCAACAAGTTGCTAGAGAGTTAAAATACGGTGAAAATTATTTTTATAGTTTAAATGCAGGAAAACAACCAACCGCAGAAAAACTACAAGAAATTGCCAATTATTTTAATGTTTCTGTAGATTATTTGCTTGGACGAACTGATAATCCAAATTCTGATAACTTAGAAGAAGATGAAATTGCAACTTTCTTCCGTGTAAATACAGAAGATTTAACCGAATCCGAAAAAGATCAGCTCAGAGAAGAGTTAAAAGAGTACTTAGAATTCATGAAATCAAGACTTAAAAACAAATGATTGGATGACCCCTATGTATTTAGACTACGATACTTATTTTGAATATCATGACCAGACATATATTATTATTGAAAAAGTTGCTAATTACTATGGAATTGAATTAAAAGAGTTAAGATGGAAACACTACAAAGATTATATGATTGACGTAGAAAATGTTGACATAATTCCCTATAGTTTCGGTGATGTTTCAAGAAAAATATTTTCAGGAAATATAATAAGATTTCACGATAAATGCGGAATTTCCTATAATTCAACAATGGTTAAAGGAAGGCAAAATTTCTCAATACTTCATGAATCTGCACATTATTTTTTTGATATGAATAAGGAATGCAAGTCTCAAAGTTTTTCAGATTTAATTACTGGAAAAGGATACACTAGCGAAGATGAACCAAAAGAAATAAGAGCTAATATATTTGCATCCCTTGCTTTAATAAACAATGAAGCATTGAAAGAATGTTTACAAAAACAAATGTCTTTCCGTCAAATTTTCGAAGAATTTGAAATGAGTGCTGCAGCACTATACGTAAGGTTATATGATTTTTTAACAAAAATATTCTTATTAAATCCATGCTTAGCTAGATCAGCTATTAATCAATATAGATATAACTATGATTCAACAAAATTAATTAGTTATGTGAAGATGGTTTTATAGATTTTTAGCAATGGTAAAATTAAAACAAAAAAAGTCCGTGCTGGGCACACGGACTTAAACCTCATTTTGAGATTTACTGACAAGTATATTATAACAGAAATGAGGATTAATTTAAAAATGAAAAAAATTGTTACTTTAAGTTTATCATTATTACTGCTGACTGCTTGTTCTAACGAAACTAAACAGGTTTCAAAGCAAAACTCAAGCTCTACCACAATTACATCCGAAAAGAAAGATATTTCTGATTCTAAAAAAATTAATAGCTCAAGTAGTGAGTCATCAACTATACATTATTCAAGTACACAAACAGATGAAACAACTCAAATGGAATTAGGTGGGTCTACCTATTCCCAAATTTTAGAGACTTATACTCAAAAGTTGACTACAACTACACCTATATTGATTGAAGAACTGCGAAATGAAGGAGAACCTATAAAAGGCAATGTTTCAGCATTAGCTGAGGTTTTAAACTCTAAAATAGGAAAATTAGCAGATATTTCAAATGCTGGAATTTCGGAAATGGCAAGCATACAACTTTCTAATAAAGACGACTATTCATTATATGAATCATGGGCAAATAAACTAACAGATGTTTATACTGCTGAAGCAAATAAGTTAACAGACTTGTATACCGAATTAGCTGCTGTTAACACGGAAATTTCTACATCACAACAACCATTGCCATCTACTCAATCATCTTCAGCAATTGAACAACCTCAAAGCTCTGAAGTTGAACAACCCGTATATGACAAAGTACGAAGCGGCGAAGGAGCTCGACAAGTAGCTGAGAGGAATGGATTAACCTTAGAACAACTATTTGCACTAAATCCAGGCATTGACACCTCTGTTTTTTATCCTGGTCAACCACTAAGAATTAAATAAAGGAGAGAACTTTTATGAAAAAGATTAAATATTTTATTTATACACTACTATTGCTTATTGTATTTACTGCATGCGGAACTAAAGAAGTTAAGCCTGATTATACTAGTAAAGAAGCTGAAACAGCACTAAATAACGGCGAAGATTTAACAGGTAAAACTGTGCAATTTACAGTTGATAAATATGTTCCTGATGGCTCATTAGGATATACAATTCAAACTGGAGATCATTTAAACTTTGTTTCAAGCAAAAATCCAGATGTAAGAACAGGGGATAAAGTAATTGCAAAAATAAAGAAAGTTGAAAACCTTATGGGGTCTTGGATAATTACTTTCGATAAAAAATAATTCTCCCCTCTCTGGTGAGTTCTAGCATGTTCGATTCATGTTAGGGGCTTTAAATGAATATTGGAGGTGAAACTATGGCGAAACTAAATTGGTCCAAAAAATACAAATATGTTTTTTCGTACTCAAACAAAAAAGGAACTTTTTGGGGATATCGCTATCCTTATTACAACTCTCTAAAACACCGAAAAGAAGCTAGCAAACGTGGATTTGAAAGTGAAAGAGCGGCGAATAAAGCATTGCTAAAAATCCAATATGATTTAGAAACACAAAATACTTCCTTCATCGAAAATAAACAACTCACCATAGATGAATGGATCAAAGTCTGGATACCTTACGCCCAAGACAATTGGAGTGTTTCAACAAAACAAAATATTGAATCTGCTATCAAATTTCACATATCACCATTAATTGGAAATCAGAAACTATCTTCTTTAAATAAGATTACCTATAAGCGAGAATTTATTGACAAATTAAGACAAGAAAACAAATATACAGAATCCACGATTCAAACGTGGCATAAAATTGTAATGAGGATGATTAACGCTGCGGTACACAATCAAATCATCCCTAGCAACACGCTAACAGGCTTTAAATTTGATTTAAGTAATAATGTTCGTTCATTCTCTAAAAAGGAATTACAGCGATTTATAGCGGTTTTAGAAAACGAAGATATTCAAACGCAAGTTATATTTTTGACTCTGCTAAAATCTGGAATGAGAAAAGGTGAATTGATGGGGCTGCGTTGGAGTGATATTGATTTAAACGAAAAATATTTCGATATCAATTCTACACGTGGCGATTATGGTGAAAATAAGCCGAAAACAAAAACTAGTATTCGTAAAGTTTATTTTGACAACTCATTACTCACTTTAATAAAAAAATACAAAAATCATGAGAAAGAACGGCTTTTTAGAGAAGGGATAATTTTAAGCGATAAGGACTATTTTATTTTAAGTTCTCGAAATTTACCTATCAAACAATCAAGAATTACGTATATGTTTCGCCTGTTATGTGAAAAAGCAGAAGTTCAAAACATAACCGTACACGGCCTAAGACATACCCATGCAACGTTTTTAATTGAAGCAGGAGCAAACATTAAGTACGTTTCAACTCGGTTAGGACACAAGAATATTAATATAACTTTGGATGTTTATAGCGATGTGCTAAAAGAAGAAGAAAAAGAAACAGCTGATATGATGGATAAACTTATTGAGAACTTGTGATTTGTGGTAAATCTGTGGCAAAAACACTCAAAACCATTGATATATAAACGCTCTACCACTCCCCATCTGAAATTGTAAAATAAGTTGCTGTTTCTTTTCAGTCCAAGTAAAAATATATTTCACTAAACGGCCATTGTTCCCTGACGAATGAAGAAAACTGAGTTTACTTGGGCCACTCACTGTCATTTTTTCAGGTACAGCTAGCGAAGTCCTTCGAGCTGGTTGGTTCAATTTATCAGGAAATGAAAAGCTTTGTTGTTCTTCAAAAAACCAAACTTCTTGTGTTTCCTCTAAAACAATTGCTTGCTGTTGCGCAAAACGAAGTTGTTTTTCTACCGTAGCAAGAAACTGTTCAATTTTTAATGTTTCTTGCCAGCGGTGAATAGCGAGTGTTGGGAGCATAGTCATAAAGCAAACAATCGTTAAACTAGCAAGTGTTTCCATTAATGTGAATCCTGCTGACTTGTTCATTGCTTTTCTGCTGTATATTTATCTAACTGCTCTTTAGTAATGTAGCCTTCGTTGACTAATTCATTTAAGGAAGGCGTCTTATTTTTTTCTAGTGTGTAGAGCTCGATTTGTGATTCTACAATTTTTACGATTGCTTCATTGCCTTTTTTGTCAACTGTTTCTTTATGTTTCGCTAAGTTAGGGACAAAAAGTAAAATCAATACGGAAATAATCAATAAGACAATCAACATTTCTAATAATGTAAACCCCGCGTATTTTTGTTTCTTTTTCATTATAAAACTCCTTCCATATTGCCATAAATAGGCAGCAACATTGCCCCATAAACACCGATAATTAAACAAGCAATTATGATAAAAATAAGTGGTTGAACGAGAGTAATGACTCGTTCAATTTTTTTGAAAAAACCTTGGAAACAGACATTACTATAAACCATCAACTCCTTGCCTAATTTTCCTTTTACTTCTCCTTGTTGAATCATTAAACCCAATGCTTTTGTAAAAAAAGGATAAGCAGCTAATTGTCTATGTAAGGTTTCACCAACTAGCAGTCCTTCACTAATTGCTCCAGCTAATTCTTTCATTAAGGGGTAATTGGTTGTATGGCGCATCAAATCGATGACCTCTTTCATTTCTAATCCTTGTGCAAGCAACTTCCCCCATTCTAGTGCAAAAAAAGCACTGACGTATTCCCGATAAAGGCCACGGATAATTGGCAGTTTCAGATATACGAAGGCCCGCTGAATAGCAGACTGATGCTTCAAATAACGGTTTAAAATGAAGAAACTAAATGAGAGGACAAAAACTAAGGTAACCAGAATGTATGGACTGTAAACAATCAGAAGAATCCCAATATTTTTAGAATAACTATTGGCATCATTTTCCATTAATTGGGGCAATAAAAATTGCCGAATACCAACAATGACGAGAATCAAAAAAGCAATCAGGAGCAGCGGATAACTAATTATTTTATAGAACTGTTGCCGATATTTTTCCGTTTGAAAAAAATGTTCGGAAATCGCTTGTAGTGTCCCTACCAAATCCCCGTGTGCAGTAGCAAACGACAATTGTGCCGAGACCATTGTTGAAAATCCTAATTCTTCGACTAAAGCTTGTAAGGCAATGCCTGAGGAAAAGCCTTCAACTAAAAAAGTTATACTGCGCTGAGGTAAGGTGTTTGATTTTTTCATGAAGGAAAAACTTTCTTGTATATTAAAACCATTTGCAAGCAAATCCGCTAATAGTTTCAGAAAAAGCTGCTGTTGTTTTTTCGTTAATTTATTCGATGGCTTGAAAATACGTTTTTTCTGTAATAAACCCATACGCCCACGCCTTTCTTAGATTCTTTTGCCAACTACTCTTTATAACGGCTTCCTTAAAGAAGAAATAATCATAAAGAATTCCCGCTACTTGTTCCTTATTAATCGTGGTTGTCAAAATCTGTTGATAAATGATACCTTGCAAGCATTCAGCCAATTCATGCTCTGGGCCACCTAATTCTATCAAACGCCGTTGCACCCCCAATAAGTTACGGGCGTGAATTGTCGCAAAAATAGTATGACCCGTTAAGGCGGCTCGAATAACTGCTTGAGCCGTCTCGCCATCACGAATTTCACCAATAATCAAAATATCAGGATGATGGCGTAAGCAAACTTTGATTAAGGCTTCATAAGTTAACTGAATTTTTTCATTTGTTTGCAACTGTAAAAACCGCTTTTCCTCAATTTCAACAGGATCCTCAATCGCTATCACTTGTTGTTCGCCACTTCTTTGTTTAGCCACACGATACATGGTTGTTGTTTTCCCAGAACCAACTGGCCCACTGAATAAATAAAGTCCTCGTTTCTGACAAGATGCTTCAATTTCATTCAGCTGGTGGGGAAAGAAAAAATGTTCAGCTTGTTCACCAAATCGGTGCAAAAAACGAATTACCAAGCTCTCTCGATTCTGAAAATCTCCCACAGATGATAAACGCAAGCGTTGCTTCGTCTCGCCAATTAGATAAGTTGTCGCGCCTAATTGTGCTTTTCGTCTTTCTCCGACATCCATGCCGCCTATAAATTTAAAGTGGAAAATTAACTTTTCGCCTATTTCTGCGGAAACTTGTGTGTAAAGTGTCCGTTGCATCCCTGTCCGAAAAGAGATGGCTATTTCGGTATCATTGGGTAAAAAATAAACGTCTTGCGCCCCATGAAGGACGCCCCATTCAATTAATTGATGAGCCAATTTTTTTACATTTTCAGTCATTCATTTCCTCCTCTCACTAATAAACTACGCATTTATTTTATGATTTCAGCAAAAAAAGAACCTTCACCATTAAGATGAAGGTTCTTTTTTTGAAGTTTGCGCTGTCCATCTATCTTCCCCAAAATAGTGGAACTCCTAGACACTTAGTATTATACTAAAAAAATCTTGCGTTTAGTTTTCAAAAATTTCTCTGAATCACAAAATTTTTGAGAAAAACTATGATAATCCGATTGGATCGTTTACGTTTTTGGCTTCGTTTTTTGTTTATTAACTAAATAAACTGGAATTCCTAGAAGCGTAATCCCTATACCAATCAATGCTAGAATAGGCTGTGTAATACTCGTTGTAACCAAGATGAAGATACCACCTAGACTTGCGATAATTGGAATAATTGGATAGCCAGGAACTTTATACGGTCGTTTTAATTCAGGTTCTCGTTTTCTTAAAATAAAAACAGCTAAGAAAATTAATAGATTAAACAGCCACATAACAAAAACTAACATATCCGTCAATAAATCGAAGGTTCCGAAAAACATCATGATAATGGCTACAGCTAACTGGAAAATTCCAGCAACGTAAGGAACAACAAAGCGTTTAGACAACTTTTGAAACTGACGACTAAAAGGCATCAGATTATCTAAGGCTAAGGCATAAGGAATCCGAATCCCTGTCATTGTGTAGCCGTTTAACGCACCATATACAGAGATTAAAATCCCAATAGTTACGATTTTGCCGCCAATTGGTCCAAAAATAGCCACAGAAGCATCCGAAGCTGCATTCAAATTCCCAGCGATTTGCTCAATTGGTAATGTTTTTAGAAACACAAAATTAATTAAGGCATAAATTAAAGTAATCAATAACAAACCAAAAATAATGGCTTTAGGCAAGTCTCTTTCTGGTCGCTTCATTTCACCAGCCACGTTACCCACACCCAGCCATCCATCATAAGCAAACATGGTGGCGACTAAGGCGCCACTAAAAGCAACTAAAAAGCCAGTATTCGCTGTTGTTTCAACAGGAAAAAGTGAAACAGCTACCTGTCCGGGAGTAAATAATCCTACTAAAGAAATCAAGGCAATTGGAATCAGTTTTACCACCAATGTCGTTGATTGGACCAAAGAAGCAATTTTTGTTCCTAATAAATTAATTATTGTGATACTGGTTCCCGCAAGAATGGCAATTGGAATCAATAAATTTGCCGATAAATGAAACAAATTGATTAGTTGTGTACTAAAAATAATGGATAACGCCGAAATGTTGGCAGGATAATAAATGATACTTTGTGCCCACCCTAAAAGAAAACCAGCTAATTTACCATATGTATATTCAATATACTTCACTGCGCCACCTGTTTCAGGGATTGCTGTAGCAAGTTCGGCACTGGTTAATCCTGCACAAATGGTTAAGGCACCACCTAACACCCAAGCAAAGATAGCTAAACTAGCTGACTGTGCGTGTCCAACGACACTCGCAGCTTTAAAGAAAACACCAGCGCCAATCACCGTACCCATTACCGTGGATAACGCACCAAACGTTGTTATCTCTCTTTTTAATTGCTTTTTCTCCATAGACTCCCTCATTTCATTTAAACTAAACAAGCGTAACAAAATTTCACTTTCTTGAAAAGATAACGAAAATAATAGCTGTTTTCATGAAAAATTCTGTGACGATCTCTTTTCAGTATAGCTATTTCTTTTAGAATTTCAAGTTTGAAAACCACAAAAAGAAAATTTGTCATAAAAGTTTTAGAGCATTCATCTTTTGTTTATAAACAAGAATTGAAAAACCGACGATTTTTTATTAAATAAACGAAAAATCGAATCAAAAAGAAACCTTTCTGATCCGATTTTAACTATGTTATTGGTTTTTGACTTTTTCTTTTTTCATTTGTTTACTGCGTAATTGTCCGCAAGCCGCATCAATATCTGTTCCGTGTTCTTTACGAATAACACAATTGATGCCATTCTTTTTGAGTACATCATAAAATTTTAAAACCGCTTCTTTAGAGCTTCGGCTATATTGATCGTGTTCACTCACCGGGTTATACGGAATCAGATTAACATAAGAAAGTTTTTTCTTATTCCGTAGTAAATCTGCTAATTGTTGAGCATGTTCTGGTCGGTCGTTCACTTGACTCAACATAATATATTCAAATGTAACACGTCGGTTGGTTTTTTCAATGTATTCATCAATTGCTGCCATTAATTTTTCAATTGGAAAACTACGATTAATCCGCATAATTGATGTACGAACTTCGTTGTTAGGAGCATGTAATGAGATTGCTAAGTTTACTTGTAGTCCACTGTCTGCAAATTCACGAATTTTTGGCACTAAACCACTTGTTGAAACTGTAATATGGCGGGCACCAATGGCCAAACCTTTATCATCATTAATCGTTCGTAAAAAGTTCATGACATTGGCATAATTATCAAATGGTTCACCAATTCCCATCACAACGACATGGCTAACACGTTCATCCAACCCACGTTCATCGAAATAATGTTGCACCCACATAATTTGGGCAACAATCTCGCCAGCAGTTAAATCTTTTTGTTTTTTTAATAGCCCACTAGCACAAAATGTACACCCAATATTGCAGCCAACTTGAGTGGTCACACAAACAGATAATCCATATTCTTGACGCATCAAGACTGTTTCAATCATATTTTTATCTGGTAATTCAAATAAATATTTCACGGTACCATCTTGCGCTTCTTGCACAATGACTTGTTTTAATGGATTTAATGAAAAATTTTCTTCTAATAAAGTCATCAACGATTTAGAAATGTTCGACATTTCACTAAATGAAGCAACACGTTTTGTATACAACCATTCCCACACTTGTGTTGCGCGAAATTTCTTCTCGCCATGGGCTAAAAACCAGTCCACAAGCTGTTCTCTCGTCAGTCCATAAATGGATTCTTTCTGCATTTCTTTTCCTCATTTCTGCTATTACATTCGCTTCATAACTATAACGTATTCTCACTTTGAATGCAATATCACGAAGAACATCAAAAAAAATCGTTAAGCGTGCATGCTTAACGATTTTTTATAATTAATCTTTCACTAAGTGATAAACTTTTTTGAAGTAGAACGTTCTAGCAATTAAATAGTAAACGACCTGAATCAATAAGAAAACGCCTAAAACTTGCCAGCCAGCTAATTGCATTGGCTGATCTAACACGGCATACATTGCTTTCAAAGCAACAGCTCCATGAATAAATGAAACAACAATTGGGGTAAAGAATAAAATACCTACTTGTTGGTAAATCATTTTCTTCAATTCTTTTTTCGTCAAGCCAAGTTTGTAAATCATCTTGAATTTTTCAACGTCCGTATTCATATCACTATATAAACGGAAGTATAAGAAACTACCCGCCGAAACAAAGAACACGATACCGATAAATAGTCCGACAAAAAGAACTGGCGTATAATATTGCGTAATGGCTGCCGACATTGCAGCTGTTCCTACTAACATGGGATACTTGTCACCAATAATATTTTCTGCTTTTATCAATTCTTCACGATTGGTTCCTGCTTTGGGCTGCCAAATTGTTTCTGTTTCCGCTTTGATTCCATCTGTTGAGGTACTATCTGGGATAACAACCACACCGCCAAAAGTCGGTAATACATTGGTTTCTTCTGTTTTATCAATGTTTAAAACTTGATCATTTGCCAATTGAACAGATTTGACATCTACTGATGCAGCAGAAGGAGCATCTTTTTGTGATAAATTAACTACTTTCTCACCTGTTAAAGTTGGTTCATCTATAAATTTTGCGAGTTTATTATATTCAGATGTTTTGATTAATTGGATACCGGCACTTGTTTTGTACATTGTGTAATCAATCTGATCAAACTGAATATTTTTTTCTTGGAATGTTTTTGTCGCAAATTGTTTCATTTCTTGATTTTCTGGGTTGGTCGAATCAGACAATGTCAGTTCGTACGGTACAGAACTTATTCCTTTAAAAATCATCTCATTCACGCCGTATAACGTTCCAATGGCAGCAAAAGCAACCGTTGATATCACCGAAACCAAGAAGAACGAACGTGCATTATCTTTCATGCGGAATGCTAAATCTGATAAAACGACCATATTGGTTTTTTTCCAAAAGATTTTTGGTTTCCGTTTTAAACGTTCAATGACAGAAACACTCAATTGGTCAAATAAGAATTTTGTCCCTAAAATAACTAAGAAAATTACTGGGAACATCACCATTAAAACTAACTGTCCCTTAGCAACTAAAGCAATTCCGTAACCGACAACTAAAAGCAACACGGCTAAGAAAGATTTAACTTTAGAGCTTTTGATTTCACCTTTACCCATTTCTCCTGCTTTTAATAGCTCTTGAAGTGTCGCTTTTGGCAAGCGGAATTGAATAAAGAAAGAAATTACTAAGAACAAGACCGCAAATGAAATGACAGTAATGATAAACGGCATCACTGGCAAATAAAAACCTAAACCTAGATGCATCAATAAATTGCTAATCCATAAAATAAACTGTGAAAATCCAACACCTAAAATGCTACCAAAAATTGTAGCAAAGAAACCAATCACTAAGTTTTCAATAAAAATCATTTTCTTTAACTGTTTTGGACTCATCCCTTGAATCATCAAGGTTCCAAACTCTTTTTTCCGAGATTGGATAAAGACATCCATCGAGTATAAAACGAATAAGAAAGAGAAACCATAGATTATAATAGCCGCAGCCGTCATTCCCATTTGTGCTTTAGGATTTAAACCATTAGCTAAGGCTGGGTGAAAGACAAAACCAGTGAACGTAAAAAAGATCATCACAGAAAACATTGTACTTAGGAAATAAGCCAAGTATAAATGCTTATTTCGAATCGTGTTTCTTATAACAAACTGATTAAAATTCATTATCGACACCTTCAATCTCAGCCAGTTTCACCATGATTAAATCGTAGAACTCTTTTTGATTGCCATTTTGGACAATTTCATCAATTAATTCACCATCTTTAATAAAGACGATGCGCTTGCAATAACTTGCGGCTAGCGGATCATGGGTTACCATTAAAATAGTCGCCGCTTCTTCTTCGTTTAATTGTTGTAACAAGCCCATCACATCCTTAGATGATTTCGTATCTAAGTTTCCTGTTGGTTCATCAGCCAATAATAATTGTGGATGATGAATCATTGCCCGAGCAACGGCGACCCGTTGTGCTTGTCCACCAGAAATTTCTGCAATTCGTTTTTTCAACAAATGATTGATACCTAAACGCTCACTTAATTCTGCTAATTGTCGTTTCATTACAGAGACTTTTTCTCCATCAAGCGTCAATGGCAAAATAATATTTTCTTCAACAGTTAATGTTGGCATTAAATTAAAGCTTTGAAAAACAAATCCTAATTCTGTACGACGGAATTTAGCAATTTGTTCTTGATTCAAATTGTTTGGATTTTTTCCATTTAAAAGTATTTCACCGTCTGTTGGACTATCGATTGTTGCCAATAAATTTAAAAGTGTACTTTTCCCACTTCCAGAAGGTCCCATAATACCAATAAATTCACCATCTTGGACAGTTAAATTAATCCCTTTTAAAGCTTCATATTTAATTTCGTTTCCGTAAACTTTTTTCAAATTTTGTACTTCTAACATATTTTCCACTCCTATTCTTCTCACTCATTTAGTGTATCGAAAACGAAAAAAAACAACAATAGAAAAGAATAACAATGAACTTACATTAATGTAAGTGCACTGTTATTCTTTTAAAAGTTATGCTTCATATTCAATCACATAAGGATGAATCTTCGTATTATAAATAGCTTCTGAATATTCTACGCAACGACCTGTTGGGCTTAACGAACGCCGAATTCTTTTTAAGCCCGTTGTTTCAGTTGTTTGCAACATCTTTTGCTCTGCTTCTGTCAAAGTTGCAACTTCAAAACGGTCTTCAAATTTATAAATTTCAATGGCATGGCGATCCATCAAACGATACAAGGATTCTTCTTTGTATTCAGTCAATGATACGTCTTTCATGGCAGCTGGCAAATAGTAATTAAAATAAATATAGGGTTGTTCATCGATTAGATATAACCGTGAAAGGTGAACCACTTCTTCTCCTAAAAATTGATAAGCCGGCATCTCTTTTGACAACGTCAAGTTTTCAACTTGTAAAACTTTTTTAGTGACTTTCTGACCTGATTCATTCAAAAATTCAGTGAATGTCCCTGCTTTTGATAGTTTATTATAGGGACGATTGCTTAACACAGTTGTGCCTCGGCCACTTTTTTTCTCAACAAATTCTTCCGTTGCTAACATTTCGATTGCCCGCCGAATCGTAATTTTACTAACGTTAAACATCTCTTCCAATTCTGTTTCTGTTGGTAAAAACGTTCCTACTGGATACTTGCCACTCAAAATATCTTCTTTAATCTGATCTGCTACTTCTAAATAAAGCACGCTCTTTCTTCTCATGATACGCTCCCTCCCAACCGCACTATTCCTTTCTATTTTACCAGAAAATGATGATTATAACATGATGCTTTGCTGAAATTATAAAAAAAGAACAAAAATAGATAAATTTATCTATTTTTGTTCTTTTTGTTTATTGTTCTGGCGTCTCAGGTGCTGCCTCTTCTGATTCCGCTTGTAGAAAGACTTTTCTTGGTTTACTACCTTCTGATGGTCCAATAACTCCGTGTGCTTCCAATTCATCTACTAAGCGAGCCGCACGATTATAGCCAATTCTAAAACGTCTTTGTAGCAACGAAATACTAGCTGTCTGCATTTCAACCACCAAGTTTTTCGCTTCTTCAAACAACTCATCTTGAGGAGCTTCGCCACCGCCTGAAGTGGTCGGTTCATCTGTTGGCATCATGCTTTCTTGATATTCAGCTTCTTGTTGGTCCGTTACAAACGCAACCACTCGTTCGACTTCTTGATCAGAGATAAAGGCCCCTTGGATACGAATTGGTTTATTTTCTCCCATTGGTAAGAAGAGCATATCGCCTCGACCTAATAGTTTCTCCGCCCCGTTAGTATCAATAATGGTACGCGAGTCTGTCCCACTTGAGACTGCAAAAGCCATTCGAGAAGGGACATTTGCTTTGATGATTCCTGTAATGACATCCACACTTGGCCGTTGTGTCGCTAAAATCATATGAATGCCCGCTGCCCGTGCCATTTGGGCTAAGCGGATAATCGCATCTTCTACTTCGTTACTTGCCACCATCATTAAATCAGCTAACTCATCAACAATGACAACAATAAATGGCAGAATCGGACGATTTTCGCCATCTTCCGCATTTTTCTGTTGAATTAGTTGATTGTAACCAGTGATATTTCGGACGCCTGTTGCTGCAAATTTTTCATAACGAAATTCCATTTCTTGAACTACTTTTTGCAGGGCTTGGGCCGCTTTTCTCGGATTAGTAACCACTGGCGTTAATAAATGAGGAATCCCGTTATACACATTCAATTCTACCATTTTCGGGTCAATCATCATTAATTTTACTTCATGGGGTTTCGCTTGCATCAAAATACCTGTGATGATGCCATTGATAGCAACCGATTTCCCACTCCCTGTCGATCCCGCAATTAATAAATGCGGCATTTTTGATAGATCCGCAGTTTGAACCATCCCTGAAATATCTCGACCTAAAGGTACTTCTAATAGTTTATCTGGATGACTTGGTTGTGCCTCAACAATATCTCTAAAGGATACTGTACTAATTGCACTATTAGGAACTTCAATCCCGATTAGTGATTTGCCAGGGATTGGGGCCTCCATACGAACATCTTTGGCCGCAAGCGCTAAAGCAATGTCATCCGTCAAGTTAACAATTTTGCTAACTTTTACCCCAACAGCGGGTTGAACTTCAAATTTTGTGACAGATGGTCCTAAACTAGCTTTGACTACTTTAGCATCAACACCAAAACTCTTGAAGGTTTGTTCTAAGACGCCAATATTTTTTTCGATTTTTTCATATTCACCACTTTGATCCGTTGCTTGAATTGTATCTAACAAATCAGTTGGTGGTAGTTGATAATCACGATCTTCCGCTTCTTCAGAAATTTCAAATTCGAGAACACCAGCTTCATCTGCCGCCTCTTCTTCCTGCTCTCGTTGCGGTTTTGTTGCTGCAATTGGTGGTACAGGCATCGCCTGATTTTGCTGTTGAAACGAATCAATTTGAACAGGCGTTGGTGCGGCCGGTTCTTCCATCATTGGTTGGTGGGTTTCAACAGGTGTTTTTGTTAAGCGCTCGGCTGCCGCTTGTTCCATGCGTTCCCGCTTTTGTAATTTTTGTTGGGCAGCGGCTTCAATTTTTGCTTGGCGTTCTGCAGCTTTGGCTTCTTTCTTCGCTGCTCGCTTCGCCTCTTTTTCTTCTTGTCGCGCCTGTGATTTTGCCGAAACATGACTTAGGCGATCTTGAATACTTTGGAAATGATCAACAATTTGCTGAAAATCCCACATACTCATCAAGAAAATACCCGCTAACAGTAGCAATGTAGCAATTAAATAGCTGCCAAATTGTGCCACCAAAAAGTACGTTCCTTGATAAAGCAGCGCGCCAATCATACCGCCCCCTACGTTTTGCGTCACTTGGTTGGCTTTTAGATCGCTTTGCAAAAACTCCCAAGTGTTACCTAAAATATCTGGTTGACTGCCACTAACATTTCGAAACATAAAGGCATGGAAAAATAACAAAACACTAATATAAATCAGAACAGCCCCAAAAATAGGGCGCCCTCTTTTTAACGGAAAATCTTTCCCATAAATCATGACTAATAAGCCATACAGGATTAGTAAAATCGCTGCAAATGGAAAGGTATTACCTACAACTAAGCGTAAACAATTCGCTAATAACGTGCCTAAAAACCCTAAGCGAAAGAGTCCAAAGACACCGAATAAAATAAAAATCAGGCCAAGAAACATATAATTTAAACGTTCTTGTTGTTGCTGTTGTTTTTTGGTCTTTTTCTTTGTCGTACTTTTTTTCTTATTTGTTGCTCTTTTTTGTGCCATTTAACTTCCCTCTTTCCATCACTTCTCATTATACATAAAAATGGAATCGAACAAAAGTGCCCACCTCATTTTACTTGAAAAATCATAGAAATTTTTTAAAAACTTTCATTTAAGAAAAATGAGCGTGGGACAAAAATCACTTTGGATTTTTGCTCCACGCTCAAAAACTGATAAACGGCGGGAACAGAACCAACTCCTTCGGAAATAAGCCGAAATTCTCCAAAAATTAAAGAGCAATTTTCGGAAATTTCTTCTTATTTCTCGGAGCTAAACGGTTCTGTCCCGACCTCATTATTTCTTATTTTGCTGATTCTTAATGGTATAAGTCGAAACGACCTTTAGCCATCATTTCTTTGGTACCACCTGTTTCAAAGAGCGCTTTGTTCATGATAATTTTTTTCATGAATGAAGCTGGGTATCCTTTAATGTCTGTTTTACCAACAATTCCTAAAGCACGTGTATTTCCGACAGAACAAACAGAACCTTGTGATTTAAAGCTGAAAGGTTTAGTTGCTTCCCCTTTCAATTGTGCTTGAATATTTTTAGCAGCATGAGCGCCCATCTTCAAGGCGATTTGTGCTGTTGTTGGGTAAGGTCGATTGGTTTCTGTATCCATAACTGCTGAGCAGTCACCAATAATATAGACGTTGCTATGGTTCGCATCTGTTAAATCTGGTTGAACCATGACACGACCACGACGAGCTTCAAAGCCAGAATCGCCTACAACGTGGCTTCCACTAACACCCGTTGTCCAAATAATTGTTTTAGCAGAAAGTTCTGCCAAGTCGCCTGCTTCGTTATCTTGATAAACAACTGCGCTTGGTTTGATTTCTTTAATCGGTTTACCTAATAATAAATGAATAGCTGAATCTTTTAATAATTGCACACCATAGTTCGCAAGTTTTTCGTTAAACATCGGCAATAGGCGAGTAACTGCTTCGACACAATAAATTTGGATTTGATCTGCTGAGACACCTGCGATTTCAGCAAATTTTGGTTTATTTTCAACAAGAGAACCTAATAATTCAATCCCTGTAAAGCCTGCTCCACAGACAACAATTTTTAAGAATTCTTCGTTTTGAGTTGCTTTGTATTGACGCATTTGTTCTTGGATATGTTCATACACGTTTAAAGCCGTTTTCACATCTACCATTTGTAGAGCATGTTCTTGCACACCAGGGATACCAAATGATTCTGATTCAAACCCAAGAGAAACAACTAAGTAATCATAATTGATTGTTTGACCATCTTCTAAAGCAACTGTTTGTGTTGCAGCATCAATTGTTTTAACTGTTCCTTGGATAAAGGTGGTCATTTTTTCATCGACAACATCCATAATATTGTATGTGATTTTTTCAGCTGGTTGTGTTCCAGCAGCAACTTCATGCAAGTCCGTTGCTTCGTAGTGATAGTTGTTACGATCAACTAAAGTAATTTCGACGTCTTTGGCGCCTTTTTGTAATTCGCGTAATGTTTTTAAGCCTGCGTAACCAGCACCTAAAATAACAACATGTTTCTTATTCATTTTGATTCCCTTCCACTCTATAAAAAATTTACAGCCACCACAAACCTATGGCAAAAAATAGCACTTGTGCAGTTGCTCCCACAGCTAAGATCTTCACAGCACAAACAAATGTTTTACTCTTCACTTGTTCCTTCAGTAAGGCTTGGGTTTGTTTCCGTACAAAAGGTAAAGTTAAAAGCATGAGTAACATTGTTGGCGGGGTTAATCCTAAACCGACAGCTAACAAAATGGCTAACATTGCTATTGTATTTAATCCGACGAATAATTTCAAAGAACTTGCTTTGCCAAGGTAATGAACTAATGTATATCTCTTGTTATTTTCATCTTCCTCTAAGTCACAGATATTATTTGCTAACATTAAGTTAGCAATGTAACAAGTGTTAGGTAAAGCGACTAAGAAAATCCCCCATAAATTAGCTGCTGACCAATTGAAAACTTCAAACGTATTAATGTAGACACAAATAAGAGTAATCATGAACCCCATTGTAAATCCTGAGAAAACTTCCCCTAATGGTAGACTGGACAAAGGTTTCGGTCCTGATGAATAAAAAATACCAATTAAGTAACAATAAAGACCCATAATTAATAACGGCCAGCCAACAATAAATGACAACCCAATCCCCATTAAAGCAGAAACGAGAATCATCCAAAAAATCATTTTGCGTATTAATGGCAAAGATAAATTTTCTCGACCGATAATATTCGTTTTTTCCTTATAATCATGAACTTCTGTAGCATGATGGTAATCATTATAATTATCTAAAATATCGACCGCCATATTAAAAATAAACATCGCAATGAAAAAAATTAAAACATAACCAACATGGAGCCGCCCATATTGGTACCAACTAAAACAAATTCCTAACAAAAATGGCAAAACACTCGCTGTTTTTGCTTTTAATTCTACTAATTCAAAAAATATTTCTCGATTCAAACTATCCCTCCGCTACTTTTTTACAAACTTTGTTACTTTTAAAACTTAATTACTGTATTTCTGTCGCCAATTCGTATACAATCAAATAGTATTGAACCACTGAAAGGATCGTAGTATATTTATGAACACATTTTGGAAGTCGTTTCCTGACGTTGAACGTTCTTTAACGGAAACATGTGAATTAATTGAACAAACGTTGCATACACGCAACGAAGACATTGAAGAAGCCTTAGTAACTTTGGCTCGTTCTGGCGGCAAATTATTACGCCCCGCTTTTTTCTTTCTTTTTGCTCAACTGGGTGATGAAGAAAAACAAGAGAAACAACAACTATTAAAAATAGCTGCATCTTTGGAAATCCTACATATGGCTACGTTGATTCACGATGACATTATTGACGATTCTCCATTGCGCCGAGGCGCTGTGACTATTCAATCACAATATGGTAAAGACGTGGCTGTTTACACAGGTGATTTACTATTCACTGAATTCTTTACTTTGATTGCAGATGCCATGAATGGCTCTGAATTTATGAAAATCAATGCACAAGGAATGAAACGGTTATTACTTGGTGAACTCGATCAAATGAGTCATCGATTTGACCGCCGCATGTCGATTCCTGCTTATTTAAGAAGTGTCAACGGCAAAACAGCCGAACTTTTTTCACTAAGCTGTCTTGAAGGGGCCTATTTCGGTCATAGTTCAAAAGAAGTCCAACGTTTAGCTAAACGAATTGGCCGTCATATTGGCATTGCTTTTCAAGTCTATGACGATATTTTAGATTATACTGCCGACACGGAAACCTTGAAAAAGCCCGCTTTAGAAGACTTGTCACAAGGTGTTTATACGTTACCCCTTCTCTTCGCTTACCAAGCAGCACCTGACGTATTCAGCCCTTATTTGGATAAAGGACGCGCCATTACCTTAGAAGAAGCAGCTGAAGTTGCGGCGCTAGTCAACGACTATCATGGCGTTACAGAAGCACAAGCTTTTGCTAAAAAAGTAACCAACAAAGCAATCACTGATATTCAACAATTGCCTGATGGCACAGCAAAAGAAACCTTACTTTCCTTAACTGAGCTCTTATTACATCGTTCATTTTAAACGTTTTATGGAAGAATTGCCATTAATTGAAATAGAAAAACGACTGATTGTTTGCTTTAATCAACAACCAGTCGTTTTTTTATTCCTCGAAAGAACTAATGCCACGATCAATTCGGTAAAGTTTTTGATAATGCGCATTGGTTGCAAGTAATTCTTCTGGTGTACCACTCATCTCTAATTGGCCATCTTCAATAAAGATCACTTGATCCATCAAAGTTACGCCTTGCAAATGGTGGGTAATCCAGATGACGGTTTTATCTTTTAATGCCTCAAAAAAGGTTTCCAGCAATTGCTGTTCTGTAATTGGATCTAAACCAGTAGTTGGTTCGTCTAATAACACAATTGGTGTATCTTGCAAAAGAATCCGTGCTAGCGCCAAGCGATGTCGTTCGCCACCAGAGAAACGCAAACCTGCTTCATCCACCATTGTTTGTAAACCTTCTGGTAATTGGGCAACCATTTCTTTTAAGCCAACTTTTTCTAAAACCGCCCAAACTTCTGCTTCGCTCGCTTCTTCTCTACCAATCCGAATATTATTTAAAATGGTTGTTCGAAATAGGTACGGCGCTTGGTGCATAACCCCAATATATTCAGTCATCGTCTCACCAAATGCCTCAGTTGGGATGTTTCCTAAAAGGATTTCTCCCGAAGTAGGTCGTAAATCACCACGAATGAGCGAAGCCAACGTACTCTTTCCGGAACCACTGCGCCCTAAAATCGCTAATTTTTGTTTTTCAGGAATTGTTAACGATAAGTCATTTAATACCTTTTTCTCTTGATTTTCATATGCAAAAGACAAATGTTCTATCGATAAACTGGTGCCATTTGGCTGAACAGGCGCTTCTGTTGAGTCATCTTCCCCTTCAGGAAGCTCATTAAAACGACGAATGGAATCCTTATAAATCGTTGTTTCCTGTGCTGCAGCAGGAAGCGGAGCAAAAGCATCAATTAACGGAAACACGGTTAAAACAAAGGCACCAATCCAATTGGCTGCGCCCCCATGATTACCTGGAAACCGCACACTAGTCCAAGCTAAGACAGCAATCGCAATCACACCGAACAGAAGTTGTAAAACAAAGTCTCGGCCACGGTTAAATTGCTTCATTTTTTCATCTAATGCACGAACGTTTGCTTCATCTGTTTCATAACGAGCAACGAATTCAGCACCTCGTTGGCTAAACACCCAATCAGACACACCTAGAATATTGTCGGTTAGTGTTTGATATAACTCATTTTTGGCATATTTATGTTTTTCTTGACGCGCACCATTCACTAGAACTGAAACAAGTGGTAATAGAAAAACAACCACTCCTAACATCAGTAACATGCATAAAGCAAACCACCAAGAAAAGAAACCTAACGCAATCACTAAAAAGATATACAAAATCCAAGCAATAACAGTTGGGAAAATCGTTCGTAAATACAAGTTTTGGATATGATTAATATCCTCCGAAAGCAAACCTAAGATATCCCCAGTGCGATATTTTGTCTTAAAGAAAATCGCATCTTTTTCTAGCACATTATAAAGTTTCAAGCGCAGATCAGAGGTCATTTTTAACACCCAGTTATGACTCGTTAGACGCTCCACATAACGAAAAACAGGACGGCCAATCCCAAATGCTCTTGTTAAAACAATGGGAATATAAATTAATAAAATATTCTCTGGTAAGGAAGCCGCACGACTGATTAAGTAACCAGACGTAAACATTAATGCCCCTGCGCTAAAGAACGTCAAGAAGCCTAAAAGTAAGGCAAAATACAAGGTTTTTTTATAGCGTTTTAAAAAAGGACGAACCCATTGATCGTTTTTCCAAACGTCTTTCGTTGTCGGCTGTTTTTCCATCATTGGCGTCCTCCTCTCATTTGCTTCATTAATTGAACATAGTAGCCATCTTTTTCAATCAACTCTGCTAGCGTTCCTTGTTCCACTAATTGACCTTTTTCCATCACTAAAATGTAATCCATTTCTTCCATCCAATGCAGACGATGTGTCGCAAAGAAGACAAGATGATTGTTCATTAATGGCAACATGCGCTCTTTCATTTCAACTTCTGTTTCAATATCCAAATGCGCTGTCGGCTCATCAAACAGCAAGACGTGGCGTTTTTGATCAACAAAGGCGCGGGCCAACGCTACTCGTTGCGCTTGTCCCCCACTTAACATTCGACCGCTTTCCCCAATCAAGGTATGAATTCCTTCGGGAAGATCTTTAACCAGCTCGTCTAAGCCAACTAACTGAATCGCTTGCTGAATCGCCTCATCTGTTGCTTCAGGTGTATAAAAGCGAATATTGTTTGCCAAAGTATCTTGGAAAATATATGGCGCTTGCGGAATATAAAGGATTTGCTTTTGCCAGTCTTTTTGTAAAAAATGTGGAATCGTTTGACCATTTATCGCCAATTGACTCGTTTCTTCTGTTGGTAATAAAAAGCCACTTAATAAATTAATTAACGTTGACTTACCAGAACCACTCGCCCCGATAATTCCAATCTTTTTGCGACCATCAACAGAGAATTGCAACGATTGAATTGCTTCTTGCGTTGCATCTTCATAGGAAAAATTTAACGCGGTGACTGACAACTGACTTTCTTGATGCCAATCATCTAACGTGAGCACATCGGTCTGTTCTGCTTCTGGCAATGCTAATACCGCTTGGATCGCTTGAAAAGAGTTTTTTCCATCTAAGGTTGCGTGATAATCACTTGAAAAATCACGAATCGGTAAAAAGAACTCGGGTGCTAAAATTAAAGTAACCAAGGCAGGAAATAATAAAATCGTGCCGTTTAATAAACTTAATCCAAGGAAAACTGCCACAACAGCTACCGATAATGTCGTAAAAAAGTCTAACGCAAAAGTTGATAAAATAGCAATTTTCAACGTACTCATGGTCGCTTTTCTGAATCGTTCACTTGTATGGTAAATACTCCCAGCATATTTTTTACTCAACCCAAACAGTTTCAGTGTGTCAATCCCTCGCAAGGAATCAATAAAATGATTGGAAAGCATTTGAAACGCCGCATATTGCTTGTCCGCTTTACTTTGTGCTGCATAACCTAACACAATCATAAAAATAATAATAATCGGAAAAACAATCAGCAATGTTACGCCTGAACGAATATCTTGTGTAAAAACAAAGGCCAAAATAATCCAAGGAATAATCATCATATTCATCATTTTTGTCAAAATCAATTGTAAATAATTTTCGGTTTGACTGATGCCTTCTAAAGCCATGGTAACCATATTTCCAGTCCCATTTTTTTGAACAACATTTGGCCCCAAACGGAAAATTTTAGTTAATAATTGTTCGCGTAATTCTTTCGAGCGTTCATAACTAAATGTATCGAGCATTCTCTCACGAAAATACGTAATAACATGTCGACCAAGATAAAAAATAAAAAAGAGTAAAATACTCTGTAGTTGTTGGTTAAGATGCCCGCCACTCCAAAGGCCGACAATGGCTTTTGAAAGAAAAAAAGCTTGCCCAATTATAAAGACTGCTTGCAGGAAAGAAAAACCTGCAAGCAAGACAAGAATTTTTTTGATTTTAGGCATCTGTAAGATGTCTTTATCAATCATAGATTTAATACCCCTCTGGTACGGCTGTCTGTGAAATACGTTTTCTGAAAATATAATAGGACCAAGCAGTATAAGCTAACACGAATGGTAAAATACTTAAAGAAATCCACGTCATAATTTTTAGTGTATATGGTGTGCTTGTTGCATCTTTAATCAACAAATCAAAACCTTCACTACCAATCATAACACGTGGGAACAAGCCACTGAACAAGAGAGCAACTAGTACAACTAATGTTAAACCACTCGCTAGAAAAGCTAACATCTCTTTGCGTTTAAACACCCCAACATTAGCAATGACCGTTAAGACCACAATTGCTAACGTTAAAATTAAAGTGACCGCAAAGTTCTTTTCATAAAAGTCCGTTTTGAAGTACATCAACACTGCAAAAACAACTAAACCGACATATAAAACGCCGTATAAGATTTCTGCATAATTTCGAGCACGTTCGCGAATTGGGCCTTCTGTTTTTAAAGCAATATAGTTCATGCCGTGTAAGTAGCAAAGTAATGTTAAGGCTACTCCACCAACAATTGAAAACAGATTAAAATAATCCGTAAATTGCGCATGCATATTGCCGTTTGCATCTAAAGGCATCCCTTGGACTAAGCTGATAAACAAAATACCAAAGAAGAACGGTACAAGGAAACTACCAATTGATAGCGTCCAGTTCCACATCCGACGACGTTTACCTTCCGGCATGTTGTGGCGGAATTCAAAGGAAACTCCGCGAATAATTAAGCCAAATAAAATCGTAAATAGAATTAAATAGTAGCCACTAAATAATGAAGCATACCAATATGGGAAAGAGGCAAACATTGCGCCGCCCGCTGTTAATAGCCAAACTTCGTTTCCGTCCCAAACAGGTCCAATTGTTGCAACGACTTGATCTTTTTCGTCGTCATTGTGTGCCAACGTTTGAACGGCCATTCCAACACCAAAGTCAAATCCTTCTAAGAAGAAGAAACCTGAGAACAAGACGCCGATAAGGACAAACCATAATAATTGTAGTGTACTCATTCGCCAAATACCCCCTTATCAAATGGATCCAACGCTGGTTCATTTTCTTTCGCTAATTTTTTCGCTTCATAGTCTGGTCCTTTACGTAATTCTAAAATGACCAAGTAAACCATGACACTACCTAAACCAGCAAATAACAAGAAATAAATGACATTTGACGTAATTAATGAAGCAACCGATACATTTGGTGAAACACTTTGTTCAATCGTAAATAATCCATAGACAGTCCACGGATAACGACCTAATTCAGTGACTAACCAACCTGTTGTATTGGCAAGGAATGGTGCGAATGTACATAAAGCAACAATCCACAGCATCCATTTCTTCTCGTACAGCGATGGTTTTTTCTTCCTTGTAAAGAATAGTCCTAAGGCAGCAACCAATAACATTAAGGCACCAAAACCAGCCATGATACGGAAGCTCCAGAATAAAGTGTTAACTGGTGGATAATAATTTTTATCATCCCCATATTTTTCTACCAAACGCTTGTTGACTGTATCCATTCCATCAACCGAACCTGATAATTTGTTATACGATAAAATACTTAGCATATATGGAATATCGATACCAAAAACTTGTTTATGTTCTCGTTCATCTGCCCAAGCAATCAATGTCCAAGCAGCAGGATCATCAGAGTCTTCATAGGCCCCCTCCATCGCCGCAAATTTCATTGGTTGTCCTTCAATTAGAGCTTTCATTTGCAAGTCGCCAGCTAATAAAACGCCGATTGAACCGAACAAAGTAACCCATAAGCCAATGCGCATAGATGCTTTGTGGAATGAAATATCCCGTTTTTTCAACAATTGGAAAGCAGCCATACCAGCTACTGCCATGCCGCCCAATGTAAAGGCACCCATGATAACGTGTGAAAATTCATACCAAACTTTTGGATTGCTGATGACAGCTACAAAGTCCACCATTTCAGCACGGCCATTATTGATGACATAACCTACTGGATGTTGCATAAAACTATTGGCAACTAAAATCCAGAAAGCAGACATCATTGAACCGAATACGACCAACCAGATAAACGTTACGTGAACTTTTGGATTCATTTTATCCCAAGTAAAGATCCACAAACCTAAGAATGTTGACTCTAAGAAGAAAGCTAAGAGCGCTTCTACCGCCAACGGTGCCCCAAAAATATCTCCGACGAATCGAGAATAATCAGACCAGTTCATCCCAAACTGAAATTCTTGAATAATCCCGGTTACAACCCCAACAGCGAAGCTTAATAGGAATATATTTCCCCAAAACTTGGCCATTTTACGATAACGTTCCTCTTTTTTCACAACGTACATTGTTTCCATAATTGCTACAACAAGTGCTAATCCTATTGAAAACGGTACGAAGAAAAAGTGGAAAACTGTTGTCATCGCAAATTGGATTCTCGCCAATGTTACAATATCAAACATATTATTTCCTCCCTGATTTGCCTCCACACAAAGAAACAAGCTTACCTGAATTGTTCATTTCCATTAGCGATGACTCCTTTTATCTACGAAACTAAAAGAAAATTCAAGTGAACTTTTCCAAAAAGTGTGAAAATGCATGTAATATAGAATAATTCCAATCTAAGTATACAACTTTCTGAGGCAGAAACCAAACAATACAGAAGCATTTCTCACAATTTTTTTAGGTGCTCCCAAGATTTCTTCCCTTTCTTCTATCAATAAAAAAAGCCCTTCCTAAAAAAAGGAAGAACTAATCTCAATCTATCAACATTTTGACTTATCACTTGATTAGTTTTCGAAAATTGAAGCAGCTCGTCTTTGATGATAAAAATTCTAATCTTGTGATGAAAATTACGGATTGCTTGTAGTGATAGTTTGTTTTTAAACAACATGACTATAAAACAGGGGAGAAAAAGCCAAATCAAAAAAGTTTGTTTTGGTACCATTCTAAACAACATGACTCTAAAACGAATTGATAATTGAAGCCTTAACAAGTAATGTTTTGGCACCATTCTAAACAACATGACTCTAAAACCTTTTGATTTTGGTGCTAATGCATCAAAATGTTTTGGTACCATTCTAAACAACATGACTCTAAAACATGAACTAAATGTTTCAGATTCTCAAATAAGTTTTGGTACCATTCTAAACAACATGACTCTAAAACTCTGGTAAATTCTTAATGTCTGCATAGGTAGTTTTGGTACCATTCTAAACAACATGACTCTAAAACTAGCCTAAAATTAATACATCATTTTCGATAGTTTTGGTACCATTCTAAACAACATGACTCTAAAACATACCATCCGCAGTTGGTGTAAGTTCGGTTGTTTTGGTACCATTCTAAACAACATGACTCTAAAACATGACTATGCGAAAGTTAATCGTTTGTTACGTTTTGGTACCATTCTAAACAACATGACTCTAAAACAGAAAGTGGGGAATGCGTAATGCCGTACTTGTTTTGGTACCATTCTAAACAACATGACTCTAAAACCTCGGAGAATTATTTTTTCTCCATGATTCCGTATTCGCATCACTTATCTATAGCTAGATTTCAGTTTAGAAGGTCTGATTTTTTTTCTTCACGTTTATTATACCAAACTTTCTCCTTCTTGGCGGAAAAACCCACCATTTTTCAATGGTGGGTTTTCTTTATTTAGTAGCTGTAACAGCGAGCCAGATTTCACTATACTTAGCTTCTGCTGGTCCTTGATATTGCGTAAACGAAATTTCTGGTGCTGCAACGACTTGGTAACCAGATGAAGGCAACCATTCAGAGAATATCCTTGCCCAGGTTTCTTGTAATGTTTGTGGGAAAGGACCTTCATTTGGAAAAACCGCCCATGTATGAGCAGGTACGCTTAGTTGCTCCAAATCTTCATAGGTATTTTCTTGCGAAGTGGCAAAGCCAATCATGTGTGTCATTTCTCCACCTTCTGTTGTTCGTCCCTCTTGAAAGTCAAAAGAAGCATTTACTACTTGATGAGGATATATGTCATCAAATGTATGCATTTCCGCTCGTTGTTGTGGTGTAATGCGCTGTGCTAATTCCATGATTGCTTGATTTTCCCCTTGATACTGCAAGGGAACCTTCTGACTAACTCCGACTATTTGAAACGCTGGTTTTTCAATCAATTTAACATCCATTGATTGTCCTCCTTTAATATCAATATAGAAAGAGAATTTAGGGAACGTTTTTTGGATTTGTGTTTTCATTACTTCAGAAGGTGCTTGTCCTGACCAATCGCGAAAAGCTCTTGAGAATCCTTCAATACTTTGATAACCATATTTAAAAGCTACATCTGTCACTTTTTCACCAGCAAGTAATGCTAAATTTGCTTCCGCCAAACGTCTCTTTTTAATATATTCAGCCAGACTCATCCCCGCAATAAACGAAAAAGTTCGTTTAAAATGGTAAACAGAAATCCCTGTCTTTTTCGCCAATTCATCGAAGGATACTTCTTCCGTTAAATGTTCTTCAATATAATCTATTGCTTGATTCAAATTTGCGAGCATCCGTGTCCCTCTCTTTCTATTTGAAAGTTTACTAAAGACCAACAAGGATGACTTGATTATTTAGAGCCAACATTCGTCAAGTCGCTACTCTTGATTCATAGCGGCTTTTAAGGCCTGTGCTAAAGCACTTTCTTCTGGTTCGTCTGGTTGTGAATATTTTTTCATCAAACGACGTTCTTCATGTTTAGTCATTTTTTGTTTTCGTTCTTTTTTATCGGGAATTTTTTCAGTAATCGAACAGAATTTACATTTGAAAGAACGACCATTTTTTCCTTCTATGATGACCATTTTTTTATGGCATTGTGGGCAACGGTGATTGGATACTTTAGGATCTTTTCGCCGACGATAAGAACATTCTTGGTTTGTACAAACGTAAATCTTCCCATCTTTCGTATTTTTTTCCCGTAAGTTTGAGCCACAATCTGGACATTTTTTTTGCGTAATGGAAAAATCTTGATATTTTTTCTCGCTTTGTTTAATTTCACGGACTAATTTTTTCGTATCCTCTTCAATATCCTTTAAGAAAAGTTGACTCTTTTGTTGACCCGAAGCGATTGCTTCGAGCGACTTTTCCCATTTTTCCGTTAGTTCAGGTGTCACAAGTGATGGATTCACCAAGTCTAATAGTTGCTTTCCTTTGGCAGAGACACTTAAACCGCTATTGGTTCGTTCCATCAATTCTGATTTAATCAGTTTTTCAATGATTTCAGCTCGCGTTGCCGGTGTGCCTAAACTGTGTTTCTCCATTTTTCCTAACAACGTTCCTTCAGTTAATGGTTTTGGCGGCGACGTTAATTCTTTGTTAATGGTAAAGTTTGGCGCAACGGTCATGCCTTTTTGCCATTGGACAGTGGACAGCGGCTGTTCAGCTGTTGTTTTCCAGCCAGCAACAACTACTTTATTTTGATGAAAGACAAATGTTTCTTTTCCAAAAGCGACTGTAACTTTTGTTTGTTTGGTTTGGTTTGGCTCAGCAAACAAACCTAAGAATCGTTGAACAATCATTTGATAGATTTTTTGTTCATCATTGCTTAGCTTTTCATAACGAGGACGTTGTTCAGTTGGAATCAATCCATGGTGATCCGTGACTTTTGCATTTTGGAAAACTTTTTGTTGTTTAACAACAGCCCCATTTTTAAGGTAGCCTTTCACTTCTGGTGAAAAATCAGCAATGGCTTGAAGGCGCTCTTTCATCGTTCCTTTCATATCCGTCGTTAGATATTTGCTGTCAGTTCGAGGATAGGAAACAATTTTATGGGTTTCGTATAAACTTTGTACAAGAGACAACGTTTTCTTTGCAGAAAATTGGAATCGCTGGTTGGCTTCACGCTGGATTTCGGTTAAATCATACGGTAACGGCGCATTTTCTGTTTTAACTTTTTCTTGGATATCGGTAACTAAGCCCTTTTGTTTTGAGAGTTCTTTGACTAATTGTTCTGCTTCCTGCCGTTCTTTTAAAGCGTATGGATTTTTTTGGGTCATCTTTGCTTTTTCTGATTCAACAGATAACGAGATAGTAAAATAAGTTTGAGGCTTAAATTGTTCAATCGTTTTCTCTTGTTGGCGTACCATTGCTAAAGTTGGTGTTTGAACACGACCTGCGGATAAGTTATCTTGATATTTCACTGTCAAGGCCCGTGTGACGTTTAGCCCCACTAACCAGTCAGCTTTTGCGCGCGCCAAGGCAGAATAATACAAATTATCGTAGTCTTTCGCTGGGCGAATTTTCTTAAACCCGTCTTTAATGGCTTTGTCTGTTTGAGATGAAATCCATAAGCGTTTGACTGGTTTGTTAAAACGGACATATTCTAAAATCCAGCGGGCCACTAATTCACCTTCACGACCAGCATCAGTGGCAATCACGGCTTCAGAAACATCTTTACGATTGGCTAATTGTTTAATCGCTTTTAATTGATGTCCCGTTTTCGGTAACGGTTTAATCCCTAAATTCTTAGGAATCATCGGTAAAGTTTCCATTTGCCACGTTTGCCATTCTTTGTTTAAATCTTCTGGCATTTTTAGTCCTAAGAGATGGCCTAAAGCCCAGGTGACAATCACGTTGGGTCCTTCATAATAATTCTTATTTTTTTGATTTGCTCCTAAAACGCGGCTTAAATCTTTTGCTACGCTAGGTTTTTCAGCAATAATTAATTGTTTTGCAACCACTAGTTTCGCTCCTTTTTGAGTGCTATCTTTTCGTATTATACCAAATATTGGTTCGATTTTCTCTAAATTCCGAGAATAGAAAAAGAGTTTAAAGAAAATTCCCTGAGGTTTTTCTTTAAACTCATGCGTTTCAAATAACTTTCCGTTTGCAGAATTTTGTTTTGCCAAAATGATTGGATATTGTGGTAAACTCAGCTTTATTTTCAAAAGTAACTGCATGATGATTTTCTAGTAATGCTAAACCGAAGTATTGTTGTAAATCTTCATCGCATTCTTCACACCAGCGTTCTTCCCCATCATTCCAGAAAGCCGTTAAATAATTAGGCTTTGTGTTGACGTATGTATAATTCTGAGAAAGTTTTTGCCAAACTTCCACATAATATGTCTCTGCATCGGTCAAGTTATCGAAGGTTTTTTCTTGAACAATGTCCTCTTGCCAATCATCAAAAAACCACCAAGGTTCATTGTCGCCATACATTGTAATTACTTGATACATTGAACCGCTCCTTTTTTTGCTACTGTAGGTATCATAGTCACTTTCTGAAAAAGTTGCAAGGATTTGGTTTCGGACTGAGAAATTTTTGAAATTTATTTTATCCTGCTACTTCTAAAGAAGCAATAAAATCTTCAATCATGCGACGATAACTTTCTTCCGGCGTGGCTTCTTCGCGTTGAAAATAACCTAAAAAACGTAAGGTAATATAGCCATGGATTAAACTACGTAATTCTCGACTTTTGTGCAGTCGTTCTTCATTATTAAATGGATAAAAAGCTAAAAGTTGTAAGATAATTTGATTGGTTTCATGGATGCCTTCAATTAATTGTTGGTTTTGCGTTTTCGGCACACTGATAAGTAATTCATAGACTGCAGAATTTTCAAAAGCAAATTGTTGGTACGTTTCAGCATATATCCGAATTGCTTCTGCGCCACTCTTACCCACTAAGGCTCTTCGCAATGCATCATTTAATTCTTGAATTAACAATTCCACTAGAGCATTTTTTACTTCAGCAATATTTTTAAAGTGATTATAGAGTGAAGGATACTTGATGCCTAAATCAACGGCTAAATTTTGAAAGGTTAATTGGTGAACGCCCAATTCTTCCGCTAGGTTGCGGGCACTTTCAAGGATTTTGGCTTTCGTTAAATTCCGTTTTTTTGCCATCTTTCTGACGCCTCCAATTCTTAAATTTTGGACAAGTATTAGTTTATCATATCTATTGACTCTTTTTAAACTATAAATTATAGTTTATAATAATAATTTGTAAACATCATTTTTGAAAGAAGGCTGTTTGGCATGCATATTACCAACCGTTCTCATTTGGCCGATCGTTATGGCAAACGAACCAGTGCAGAATTTTTATTACACGAACGTCCTATTTTATCTTTTCCTATTTCTTTAGCGGCCATTCCTAAAGAAGCCCGCTATTTATCCTGGGAATTAATTGATTATGACACGATTCCTCTAATCGGTTTCCCTTTTATTCATTGGTTAGCTGCCAATGTTCCTGTAACCAATGAGATTCCTGAAGACTTTAGTCGAACAGCACTCAAGCCTACCATTCAAGGAAAAAATAGTCTTGCTTCTCCTTTGGGGAAACAGATGATTCCAGCGCTTGCCACTGAAACGTTACCTGAGTTAACCGAACGTTATCTGGGGTTAAGTCCTCGCTCTGGTGTGCACACCTATACGTTATATGTATACGCTACAAAAAATCCACTAAATTTAAAAGAAGGCTTTTTTGCGAATGAATTGCATCAAGCATTGAATGATCAACGACTCGCCAAAGCCAAATTTGAATTTCTTTACTAGAAAGTGAGGAAATAGAATGTATGAATTAATTAAAAGTAAAATTTTCCGTCCAAGACAACCTTGGGAAAAAAATCTGCTCGTTTTATGGTTTGGCACATTTATGGCTGGTATTGGCTTTAGCTTAGTGATGCCATTCATGCCTCTTTATATCAACACATTAGGTACTTTTACCCACCAACAATTGAATTTTTGGAGCGGAATCACGTTCTCCTCCACTTTTTTAGTCACGACCATTGTTTCTCCTTGGTGGGGCCGTTTAGCCGACCGAAAAGGACGCAAGTTAATGTTATTACGTGCTTCATTAGGGATGGCTATCGTCATTAGTTTAATGGGCGCAGTCACAAGTGTTTATCAATTGATTGGCTTGCGCTTATTACAAGGTGTTTTTTCTGGTTATATCAGTAATGCGACTGCGTTAGTTGCTACAGGCACACCTAAGGAAAAAAGCGGTCAAGTGCTTGGTACTTTAGCCACTGGTTCTGTTACCGGCACGTTGCTTGGTCCTCTTTTGGGCGGTGTCACTGCTTCTATTTTCGGTTATCGGCCAACCTTTTTCATTACTGGTACGATTTTATTACTCGTTTTTGTTTTGAGTCTCGTCTTTGTCCATGAAGAGTTTGTGCCAATTGAAAAAAATCAAGCCGCATCTGGGAAACAAATTTTAAAAAAACTAGAACATCCCCACGTGATTCTTGGAATGTTTATTACGACATTAATCATTCAAGCTTCCAATAATTCAATTAGTCCCATCATCAGTTTATATATTCAACAATTGTTGGGTGGTCACGGAAATGTCACCTTAATTAGCGGAGTCATTGCTTCTATTCCAGGGATTGCAACGTTAATAGCCGCCCCACGTTTCGGCCGGTTAGGCGATCGTATTGGTAGTGAACGCATCTTGACAATTGGCTTAATTTTAGCCATTTTCGTTTATCTACCAATGGCCTTTGTTCAAAATGTCTGGCAGCTTGCTATGCTTCGTTTCTTAGTTGGGATTTCCGATGCCTGTTTACTACCAGCTGTTCAAACGTTGATCACTCGTTATTCCCCAAGTGACGCTGCAGGTCGTATTTTCAGTTACAATCAATCTTTCCAAGCGACAGGAAATGTGATTGGTCCTATGATTGGTTCAAGCGTATCTGCCGCTTTCGGTTATCGTGGAGTCTTTATTTCCACTTCTTGTCTGGTTCTCCTTAACCTTCTATGGGTTCGTCGAAGCACCGCCGAATTAAAAAAAAGAGAAAAATGATGACTAAGTTATACACAGAAAAGTTATCCACAATTTGAATTTTTAATTTTTCTCTTTTTCTTATTTTAAAAAAAATAGGCATATAAAACAAAAAAGAAAAGCGGATATTTACTGGTTTTATGACCAGCATATCCGCTTTTCTTTTGGTTAACTCTGCGCTTTTTGTTTCACAACTCGTGAAACTTTTTAGACGTATTGTAGTTCTTTTTCATCTTGGTAGGCGCGATCAATTAAGCCGCCCCCTAAGCATTCCATCCCATCATAAAAAACAACAGCTTGACCTGGAGTGACTGCGCGGGCTGGTTCCTTAAACGTAACGGTTGCTTTTGTGCCATCTTCAGATAAGGAAACATGCACTGGGATATCTGCTTGACGATAACGGAATTTAGCCGTACAGTCAAACTCTTTTGGCATTGGCGTATCAACAGTAAAATGAACCTCACTAGCTTCTAAATGTGTTGCATATAGTTTTTCATGGTGAAATCCTTGTCCCACATATAATGTATTGGTAGTTAAATCTTTCCCAATTACAAACCATGGTTCTTGTGTTTTACCGCCGCCACCAATTCCTAAGCCTTGGCGTTGACCGATAGTATAATACATCAGACCATCATGTTGTCCTTTGATTTCGCCATCTTCTGTCACCATGTTGCCTTTTTTAGCTGGTAAATAATTACTCAAAAATTCTTTGAAATTCTTTTCACCAATAAAACAAACGCCCGTTGAGTCTTTTTTCTTGGCTGTGGCTAATCCAGCACGGTCAGCAATTGCACGAACTTCTGATTTTTCCATGCCACCCAATGGAAACATTGTTTTTGCCAATTGGGCTTGTGATAATTGGCTTAAAAAATAGGTTTGGTCTTTATTATTGTCAATTCCACGTAACATATGCACTACGCCATTTTCATCCGTTTCTACTTGCGCATAGTGGCCAGTTGCAACATAGTCAGCGCCTAGTTGCATAGCATAATCTAGGAATGCTTTAAATTTAATTTCTTTATTACACATGACATCTGGATTTGGTGTCCGTCCTAACCGATATTCTGCTAAAAAATATTCAAACACACGGTCCCAATATTCTTTTTCAAAATTGACCGAATAATACGGAATCCCAATTTGATCCGCTACTTTTGCGACATCTTTATAATCCTCAGTTGCGGTACAGACACCATTTTCGTCTGTATCGTCCCAATTTTTCATAAAGATCCCAATTACATCATAGCCTTGCTCTTTTAAAAGCAACGCTGTGACAGATGAATCGACACCGCCACTCATGCCTACCACGACACGCGTTTTGCTGTTATCTGCCATTTTATCACCATCATTTCAATTAGATTCTGAAATCATCCACGATTTGAAGGTCGTAACTTTTCAGTGCTTTTCATTATACTATTTTTTTGAAATAAGTAAAGCAAGCCGGGCGTATAATGAGAAAATACTTGGAACAAAGACACAGCCAACAAGCTGTTGCTTTCAAAGAAACAGAAAACCTGAAGGAACAAGCTACTTTCACTTGTTTCTTCAGGTTTCTCTAAATTATTCTACTTTCTCTAATACACCACGACTAATTAAGCCATCCATTAAGAAAAAGTATTTTTCTTTACTCATTTCATGTTGTTCATTCTTGAAAATATTCATTGGTTTTAAACCATTTGCCGTTGTAATGGACATTTTCAACTCTTTTAGATCAGCAGTGATCGTAATTTTCAATTTGAAGCCTTCATTTCTCTGAGGCGTTGGATCTAAGGAACGAATCAATTGAAAGTTCCCTGATTTTGTTTCAGTAAAGCCGTTATCTTTTAATGTATAGCGTTTTGCACTAGGATGTACTTTGTAAAAAACTGTTGAGCCTTCAACAGCAGCCGTTGTTGTAAATGCCATGGGTTCCACCTCGTTATTTTCATTGTTATCTTCATTATAGCGAAAACCTTTAGCTGCCGCAATCAGATTATTTTTTCAATTGTTGAATCACTGCAACTAGTACTTCAGAAAAAGTCGCAATTTCTTCTGGTGTGTTCCCGTAGCCAAAACTAATCCGGATTGATTCTTTAATAGCTGAGGAATTTTCTCCATACATCGCTGTCAACACGTGCGAAGGATCCACAGTTCCCGCTGTACAAGCCGAGCCTGTTGAAATCGCAATACCTCTTAAGTCCAAATGCATTAAGAGCAAATCACTGGGAATTCCTTTTAAATGAAGATTTAAGACATGCGCTAAACGATTGGTTGGTTCACCATTAATTGAAAAATCAATATTGGCTTCTTCTAACGCTTTTAAAATAATCGTTTGAAAACTTTGATAAGCTGTTTTTCTTGCTTGCTTTTCTGTAGAAGTTAGTAATGAAACGGCAGTACCCATGCCAATAATTCCAGCTAAGTTTTCCGTGCCCGCACGTCGTTTTTCTTCTTGTTCCCCACCATGTAAAAGAGGTGGTAATTGGATTGCATCGCTTTTAAATAAAAAACCTACGCCTTTTGGACCATTGATTTTATGAGCGGAAATACTTAATAAGTCGATCCCTAATTCATGAGGTAAAATGACTTCACTTCCATAAGCTTGGACGGCATCTGTATGAAAAATCGCCGAATGATTTTTAAGAATTGCACCAACTTCAGCAATCGGTAATCGATTTCCAATTTCATTATTGCCATACATCATTGAAACCAAGATCGTTTCTTCGCGTAAAGATTTTTTGAATTGATCCATTGAAATCTGACCATTTTCATTCACAGGCAAGTAAGTCACTTCAAAGCCTAGCGTTTCTAAATATTCCATCGTTCGTAACACAGCGGGATGTTCAATTGCCGTAGTAATAATATGTTTTCCTTCTTTTTGACGAGAAAAAGCAACTGCCAAGATAGCTGTGTTATCCCCTTCTGTGCCACCACTATTAAAAATAATTTCGTGGGGTTTGGCTTGTAAGCTCTCGGCAATCGTTTGACGCACTTCTTCCAGAAGACCGTGTGCCTTTCGTCCAAACTGATGAATACTTGATGGATTGCCAAAAGTCGTTTGCATATTTTCAGTCATCGCTTGAATGACCGTTGGATGAAGCGGTGTTGTTGCCGCATGATCTAAATAAATGGGTTCCAAATGACTCGTCCCTTTCCTTATGTTCTGGCGTTATTCTAGCATAAAAAGCTTAAAACACAAAATCAGAATACTTTCTCTTCTATTTATTAAAGAGATAAGAAAAATAGGCCCAACACTATTAAAGTTGTTAGACCTATTTCTAGTTTAAGGAATCACTTATTCTCCTTTTGGTTCTAAACGGAATAATGGACTCATTGGTTTATTTTCATGAATACGAAGTAACGCTTCCCCCATTAATTCAGCGCAAGAAATAATATTCAAGGTTGCTGGTTGGCGGTCTGCTGTCGTATAAACAGAGTCAGTAATACTAATTTCCTTAATTGGCGCATTTTCTAAGGTTGCTTTTGCGCCTTCTGATAACAAACCATGCGAGGTGCAAGCATACACTTCTTGCGCACCATTTTTCATTAAAACTTCCGCCGCTGTGGCTAACGTTTGACCAGTATTCAAAATGTCATCAACAAGAATACATTTTTTCCCAGCGACATTCCCAATAACGTAACCTTCTTGGCGCACCCCATCAATCTCTTCATGGTCGACAATTGCTAAGGTCGCATCTAAGTACTCCGATAAACTACGTGCGCGTTGAACGCCACTGTTTTTAGGCGAAACAATCACAATTTCTTCCCCTACTAATGCTTGTTGACGATAATAATGAGCAAACAAAGGCATTGTAAATAAATTATCTACTGGGATATCAAAAAATCCTTGGACTTGAACAGTATGCAAGTCTAATGTTAACAAACGTGTTGCGCCTGCCTCTACCAACATATTAGCAACTAATTTCGCAGTAATGGGTTCTCTTGGTTTCGCTGTGCGGTCTTGGCGAGCATAACCATAGTAAGGCAAAATAACATTAATTGTTTTTGCGCTAGCACGTTTTAATGCATCAATTAAAATAAGCAATTCCATCAAATGATCATTTACAGGGGCATTCGTTGCTTGGATGATGTAGACATGATCGCCACGAATACTTTCTTCAATATTAATTTGAATTTCGCCATCACTAAATTGGCGCACGGTGCTTTTTCCTAATTCTGTTCCTACTGATGCTGCGATTTTTTCAGCAAGTGGTCGATTTGCATTTAAACTGAAGATGCGTAAGGTGTCATCTTGATAGTTTTCGGTCATGATATCCTCCGTCAATATAAAATAATAGTCGTTTTCATTCATATTCTACCATTTTTTGTCATAAAAATCATGGGATCCTCCTTAATTTATTGAAAGAAACGGTTTTCTTTGTGAAAAAAGCGCTTATATTTAGGTGCACCTAAAAATTGTTTGCATTTTCTTAAACTATCCCTTATACTGATTTTAAGGCAAACCTAAAAAGGAGGAATTTCATGAGAAAAAGCTTTAACTTAGCTGTTCAAGCGTTAACCGTTCAATATCAAGGACGGACCGCTTTAAATAATATCCACGTTACTATTCCCTCCGGTAAAATTACTGGAATTATCGGACCAAATGGTGCTGGAAAGTCAACATTTATTAAAGGGTTATTAGGCTTGATTAAAACAAAGGAACGTGATGTTTTGTTAAATAATCAAGCGATTGACCAACAAAAAACAACCATTGCCTATGTAGAACAACGTAGCGCCTTGGATCTTAGTTTCCCAATTAGCGTTTTTGAAACGGTCTTGCTAGGAACCTATCCAAACTTGGGACTATTAAAACGCCCAGGAAAGAAAGAAAAGCAAGCAGCCATGGCTGCATTAAAAATGGTGCAATTAGAAGACTATGCGCAACGCCAGATTGGCGAACTTTCTGGTGGCCAATTACAACGTGTGTTTATCGCCCGTGTTTTGGCCCAAGGTGCTGAGGTGATTTTTTTAGATGAACCTTTCGTCGGCATTGATATGTCTAGTGAAAAAGTGATTATGGATATTCTCAAATCATTAAAAAATCAAGGTAAAATGATTATCATTGTTCACCATGATTTGCACAAAGTGTCCCACTATTTTGATGAATTAATCGTTTTGAAAAACCGGCTAATTGCTGCGGGTCCTGTTGAACAAACGTTTACTGCAGAAACGCTCCAAGAAGCATACGGTGATTTGTTAGGTGATTTATTAATACAGGGGGTTGCAAAATGATTGCTGCATTTATTGATGGTTTATTCCGTTATCAATTTTTACAAAATGCCCTTTTGACGTCTGTAATTGTCGGACTCATTTCAGGGGTAATTGGTTCATTCATTATTTTACGTGGGATGTCTTTGATGGGTGATGCGATTTCCCATGCTGTTTTACCAGGGGTCGCTGTTTCTTATATGTTTGGTTTCAATTATATTTTTGGCGCTTCTATTTTTGGCTTATTAGCTGCATTATCAATCGGCTTTATTACCCAAAAAAGTCCACTAAAAAATGATACTGCCATTGGTGTTGTCTTTAGTTCTTTTTTTGCTTTAGGGATTATTTTTATCTCTTTTGCAAAAAGTTCCACCGATTTATATCATATTCTGTTTGGAAATGTATTAGCGGTCGCAGATACCGATATTTTAATTACTTGTGTCGTCGGCGTGATTGTTTTGATTTTTGTGGCATTGTTTTATAAAGAGTTGCAACTCACTTCTTTTGATCCCACAATGGCTCAGGCCTATGGTTTAAATATTCAATTTTTCCACTATGCATTGATGTTTTTACTAACATTAGTCGCTGTTTCTTCTTTGCAAACCGTCGGAACTATTTTAGTCATTGCCATGCTGATTACGCCAGCGGCAACAGCTTATCTATTAACAAATCACTTACCGACAATGATTGGCTTAGCCTCTACTTTTGGGATTTTAAGTTCAGTGATTGGCCTATTCTTTAGTTATTCTTATAACTTAGCTTCTGGTGCGACGATTGTTTTAACCGCCGCCTTATTCTTTTTATTGGCTTTCTTTTTCTCACCAAAGAAAGGCCTAGTATTTGTAAACCGTGAGAAAGAAATGGAGGAATCAACGAATGAAAAAATTTAGTTTATTTTTTTTAACACTTTTAGCAGGGTTAACGTTAGCTGCTTGCGGGAATCAAGCAGCTGAAAAGAAAGAAAAATTAGCAATTGTGACAACGAACTCGATCTTATCCGATTTAGTGAAAAATGTTGGGCAAGACAAAATTGAGCTGCATAGTATTGTGCCAATTGGGACAGACCCTCACGAATATGAACCGTTACCAGAAGACATTGCGAAAGCTTCTGAAGCGGACATTTTATTCTTTAACGGCTTGAACTTAGAAACAGGCGGAAATGGCTGGTTTAACAAATTAATGAAAACGGCCAAAAAAGTTGAGAATAAAGATTACTTTTCTACAAGCAAAAATGTTACGCCACAATATTTAACAAGTGCCGGTCAAGAACAAACAGAAGATCCGCATGCTTGGTTAGACATTGAAAATGGCATTAAATATGTAGAAAACATTCGTGACGTGTTAGTAGAAAAAGATCCAAAAAATAAAGATTTCTATACAGAAAACGCGAAAAATTATACCGAAAAACTTAGCAAACTACATGAGGAAGCCAAAGCTAAATTCGCTGATATTCCTGATGATAAAAAATTATTAGTTACAAGTGAAGGTGCCTTTAAATATTTCTCCAAAGCTTATGATTTAAATGCCGCTTATATTTGGGAAATTAACACAGAAAGTCAAGGAACACCTGAACAAATGACCACGATTATTGATACCATTAAGAAATCAAAAGCACCTGTGTTATTTGTTGAAACCAGTGTCGATAAACGTAGTATGGAACGGGTCTCAAAAGAAGTGAAACGACCAATTTACGATACACTTTTCACAGACTCCCTTGCCAAAGAAGGAACAGAAGGCGATACGTACTACAGCATGATGAACTGGAATTTAACAAAAATCCATGATGGCTTAATGAGTAAATAAATAATAAAGAAGAAAGAACCAAGTTGACTCCCCCTCAACTTGGTTCTTTCTTCTTTATTTAACTAATTCCTCAATATCAATTACTCGATCCACAATTTCTTCATAAAAATCTGCTTCATGGGAAACCAGAAAAACCGTTCCTGGGTAAACGTGAATTGCTTCTTGTAAACTTTTTTTGGCCGCTTCATCAATATGATTGGTTGGCTCATCTAAAAATAACAAATTACTAGTTTGCATCATTAGTTCCGCTAGTTTTACTTTTGTTTGCTCACCACCACTTAACAGGGCTAACGACTGCATTGCTAACTTATCTGGTAAACCTGCTCTAGCCAAATGACTTCTTCGCTCTTTAATCGTTGTATCTGGAAAACGATCTGATAAATAGTCTAGCGGCGTTAACTGCTCATCAGGCCACGCTAAGTCTTGGGTAAAATAAGCAATTTTTGTATTCAGCGGATAATGAAATTCTCCATCTAATGAAGGAATCACTTTCGTCAACGTTTTAATTAATGTTGATTTGCCAATCCCATTAAAGCCTTTCAATGCGACTTTTTCACCGACATGAACCATTAAATCTAACGGTTCTAACAAAGGTTCCCGATAGCCGACAACTAACTTCTGGGTCGTTAGTGCTTGCGTTGCAACTAACCCTTGATAAGGAAATTCAATCGCTGGCTTAGTCAAGGAACCTGGCGGAGTCAATCGTTCTAACCGGTCCAATTGTTTTTGTCGACTTTTAGCCATCGTTGCTCGATTTCCAGCTTTGTATTTACGAATATAGGCTTCCATTTTTTCAATTTTTTCTTGTTGGGCCTGATACTGTTTCAAATAGGTTTGTTTATTCTGCTCTTTTTGTGCAAAAGATTTTTCTACATTTCCAGTATATTTGGTTAACTTGCCAAACTCAATGTCTGCGATGCAATTCGTCACTTCATTTAAAAATTGATAATCATGGGAGACTAATAGAAAGCTTCCTTCAAAATTATTCAGATAGCGAACAAGCCATTGAATATGTGTATCATCTAAATAGTTGGTGGGTTCATCTAAAAGTAACACATCAGGGGCCTCTAACAATAATTTTGCTAAAATCACTTTTGAACGTTGACCACCGCTTAGCTCCCCTAACTTTTTATCCAAACCAATTGCTTGTAGTCCTAACCCATTGGCTAAATCCTGAATAATCGTGTCAATTTGGTAAAAATTACTTTCATCTAAATCTGTTTGTAACTTGCCTGCTTGTTCTAAAAGTTTTTCCGAAGCCGTTTGACTGTATTCTTCATAAAGTTTTGTCAGTTTCGCTTCTTTATCAAAAAGTTCTTGAAAGGCTTGTTTCAAAAAATCAACCATCGTTAGTGATTGTTCTACAGAAACGTGCTGATCCAAGTACCCAATCTTACAATTTTTTTGCCACTGAATCGTTCCTTCGTCTGGCAATACTTCCCCCGTTAAAATTTTAATTAAGGTGGATTTGCCGACACCATTTTGGCCAGTTAAGCCTAAATGATCCCCTTTATTCACTTGCAATGAAGTCTCTTCATACAAGACCTTTTCGCCAAATCGATGCGTTAAATGTTCAATAGTTAAAATACTCATTTTCGTCACTTCTTTCTTGTTAACTGATTATTTTGGGACAACAAAAAAAGAACCACGTCTGCACGTCGTCCATCCTGACAGAAATCCCGACAACCGCTTGTACGTACACTCAAATAAGACTAGCTTTTCTAGTCAAAAAATGTGCTATCAAGCGATGAAGAAATTAATTGCTCGGCTCCACAACAGTGCTTCATCTGTTCTTAAACTATCGGGAGCTACTTTTCTTGTTAATTTATCAGTTAAAACAAAAAACATGTGAATCACCTTTCTTATGCTTGTATTCTACCATAGAATGACAAGAAAGCAAGCCACGTTGGTTTATAACGAAAGGAGCCCACAAACCATCATTTTGTCGGCTCCCTATCCCTATTATTCTGATAAATAGTTTAATGCATAGCGTACGTGGTACTCTGCTGCTAAAAGTAAGGCACGTTCATCAATATCAAATTGTTCATGATGGTGTCCAAAATGAGTAGCAGGATTTTCAGGGTTTCGTGAACCGACCCGTCCATAGATACCAGGAATTACCGCTAAGTAATCAGCAAAATCATCCGCCCCTAAACTTTTAGGATGATCGGTCACAACATTTTCAAAACCAACAATTTCACTGGCTACCTGCTGTGCACGGTTGGTTGCTTGTTCTTCATTAATTAATGGATTCGCTGCTGCATAAACAGAAAAATCAGCAATTTCTGTGCGATGAGACTGGGCAATTTCATGGGCAATTTCTTCGACTCGTTGTAAAACAAATTGGCGCGTTTCCTGACTAAATGTTCGAACAGTACCTTCAATGGTTGCCTGGTTTGCTACAATATTATAGCGTGTTCCTGCTTGTAAAACGCCAATTCCTACTACGACAGAATCTAAAGGATCAATCTCGCGAGCTACAATTTTTTGTAATTCCACAACGATACTGGCCGCTGCTAAAACAGCATCCCGGCCATTCTGTGGTTGGGCGACGTGACTACTTTGACCACTGACTTCAATTTTAAAAATATCACAAGAGGCGTTGGTGGCGCCTTTGGTAGCGACTAATTTTCCGACCGGCACACTAGAATCTAAATGAATCCCAAACACTTGGTCGATTGCTTCTAAATAATTTCCTTCCACAAATTGTCGCGCGCCTGCACCAATTTCTTCAGCGGGCTGAAAGGCCAGTTTAATCGTTCCTGAAAAGGTATCCTGATGTTTTTTGAGCACTTTAGCTGCACCTAGCAATGCTGCCGCATGACCATCGTGTCCACAAGCATGATTGAGTCCTGGATTTTTAGAAGCATAGGCAGTACCTGTTGCATCTGGCAATTCCAACGCATCAATATCTGCACGTAACAAAATCGTTTTGCCAGCGCCAAGACCTCCTTCAATGGTTGCTAAAACACCCGTTTCCCCTACTTCTACAAAAGGAATAGCTAAGGCTAGTAGTTCTTCTTTAATTCGCTTAATCGTTTCATATTCTTTTAAACTTGCTTCAGGGTATTGATGAAAATGACGTCTTAAATGGATTATCCATTCCTTTTCTGTAGCAATAGCTTCTTGGATTGTTTGAATCGTTGTTGTACTCATTATAAATGCCTCCTTTATTTTTTACCAAATGTTTCCCAGGCTGGAACATTGGCGCCTTTTGATGTTTCTGCAATGACCTTTTTCGTTTCTTCTTGTTGATATTCTTCTACAACTTTTTGATAAAGTTTATTCTCTTGATCTTCTTCTCTGGCCACGACAATGTTCACATAAGGTTTCGCTTTTTCGTTTACAGGTTCTAAGAAAATTGCATCTTTATCTGGTGTATACCCAGCATCGACAGCCATGCCGCTATTGATCACTGAAGCATCGACATCTTGTAAAGCACGCGCTGTTTGCGTAGCATCTAATTCAGTTATTTTCAATTGGCGTTTATTTTCAGTAATATCACTGACAGTCGGTAGTTGCTGTTTCGCAGGATCAACTTTTATCAGTCCTGCAGTTTGTAATAAAATTAACGCCCGCCCACCATTCGTTGGGTCATTAGGAATAGCAATTTCTCCGCCGTCTTTAATTTTCGTGATATCTTTCAATTTATTAGCGTAAATTCCCAATGGTGCATTGACTGTATTGCCAATTGATACTAATTTCGTCCCATGTTCTTTATTGTAATTGTCTAAAAAGATTTGATGCTGAAAGGCATTTAAATCAATTTCTTTTTCTGCTAATGCTGCGTTTGGTTGCGTATAGTCTGTAAATTCTACCAATTGTAGATCAATATTTTTCTTTTTCAAACGCTCTTTGACCGATTCCCATTCATCGTTTTTTGTTCCTACAACCCCTAGTTTAACGGTTTCTGTCTTAGTATCCTTCGCAGACCCCGATGCACAACCTGCAATCGTAAAAGCTAATACCCCAATAAGTCCAATTAATTTACTAAATTTTTTCATTTGTCATTTCTCCTTTTTCTAATGTGATGTTTTTTTGATTAATTGATTACTAATGGCTTGACTAATAAATACCATAATTAAAATAATTAACGTGGCCATAAATGTCACATCGGTTTGAAACCGATTGTAGCCTCGAGTAATCGCTAAGTTGCCCAGACCACCGGCTCCAATCGCTCCTGCCATGGCTGTTAATCCAATCAAATTAATAATTGTCACCGCTGAAACACGAATAATACTTGGTAACCCTTCAATTAGATAAACCCGAAAAATAATCCCTAAGGGACTCGTCCCCATGGCTTCTGCCGCTTCGATAACGCCAGGATCCACTTCTAATAACGCATTTTCAATTTGGCGCGCGAAGAACGGGATTACGCCAATAACTAATGGGACTAACGCTGCGGTTGTACCAATTGTCGTTCCTGCCAAAATTCGTGTTAATGGTTGAATCAGTGCGAGCATAATGATGAAAGGAATAGAGCGGCAAACATTAATAATTTTTTCTAAGACACTATACAGGGGTGGATTTTTCAAAACACCACTGGGGCCAGTACTGACAAGCACGACACCCAACAAGACTCCTAACACACCAGCAATCAAGGCTGTCCAAAAAACCATGTATAATGTTTCCCATGTACTTTGAAGAAACTCTTGTTTTAATTGGACAACATTCGGAAAATATTTCTCAAATAATTGATACATTCTCAGTTCACTCCTTTTTTAAATCACCTGTAAATTCTGCTTTTTCTTCGTTTGCTGATAGGTTTTCAAAACATTGGTTCGCACGCCTTGTTTCGCTAAATAAGCAAGGGCTTGTTGACGCTGGGCCTCATCACCAGAAAGCACCACAATTAAATGGCCAATAGGAACGTTTTGAACAATTTCGACATTGCCATAAAGGATATTTGTATATACCTGATATTGGCTATACAATTGTGCAATTAATGGCTCGTTCGTTTGATCTCCCACATAAGAAAATTCAATTAATTCTTGATTTTTATCTAAATCAGCTAATTTAGGATGTTCAAGAATCGTGGTTAATGCTTGGTCAATATGAGTTGCTGTCCGAATAAAATCTTTGGTTAAAGGTTGTTGGGGTTGACTAAAAATCGAAACAATATCGTTTGATTCGACAACGCAGCCATTTTCCATCACCGCGACTTTATTACAAATTTCTTTAACCACTTGCATTTCATGGGTGATTAAGACAATCGTCAAGTTCAGTTCTTGATTTAACTTTTTTAACAAAGCTAAAATCTGTCCTGTTGTTTTTGGATCTAACGCACTCGTCGCTTCATCACAAAGTAAAATTTCAGGATCATTTGCTAAAGCGCGGGCAATCGCAACCCGCTGTTTTTGCCCTCCTGATAGTTGACTGGGGTAAGCGTCCCGTTTTTCACTTAGTCCAACTAGCTCTAATAAATGGCTGATTTTTTGACGCCGCTCAGTTTTACTTAGCCCAGAATATTTTAATGAAAAATCGATATTACTAAATATGGTCCGCTCTTTCATCAAATTAAAATGTTGAAAAATCATTCCAATCTTTTTTCGTTGTTGTCGTAATTCCTTTTTAGAAAAAGTTAAAATATTTTCTTTGTTAATAATAACTGTGCCCGCTGTTGGTCGTTGCAATAAATTAATTACCCGTACTAGCGTACTTTTTCCAGCACCGGAATAACCAACAATTCCATAGATATCCCCTTTATCAATTGTCAAAGACACATCTTGGACAGCCTGAATTTCTTGTTTTTTTTGTTGAAATGTCACACTGATATTTTTTAGTTCAATCATTCTTTATCCCCCTTCATTCTTACCAACCTGCATTTTTTCACAAAAAAGAAAAAAGCATCCTCAACGACACAACTCGAGTTGTATCGTTGAGGACGCTTTTTTGCGTGTTACCACCTCATGTTCAGAATTTGCTCACACAAATTCCCTTTTCAAGTACGGAACAACATGTTCGATACCCTAGCTCGATAACGGGAGCACCCGTCGCCGCCTTGTGTTTAACACTCGGAGCGCTTGCTCAATAGCCATTTTCCAAAACGTCTTTGTCACCTATTCTCAGCTACCTAGGCTCTCTGTTAGACAAATCAAGTCTTGTACTTACTATATCACTGCTTTTTTATTTCTATTCATTCTAAACTGATTTTCGTTTATTTTCAAAATCAAACAGACTAGAGTTCCTACCCCTTCAAGCATCGAGTAATCGCAGATAATAGCTGCTCTCTCTCTTTGCATCAGTCGTAGTGCCCAACAGGATTTGACTGTGGCGAGAATCGTAGGAACACTTTCGTGCAAATGACACAACTTACCCTTCGGTCACCTTGTACTGTTCATCACTTACAAAGGCCATACTGCGTCGAGTAACCGCAGACAGCATCTACTTTGTCGCTTCGCGCCAGTCGTAGTGCTCAACAGGATTTGACTGTGACGAGAATCACAGCCTTGGCGAGAATCGTAGGAACACTTTCGTGCAAATGACACAACCTGCCCTCCGGTCATCTTGTACTGTTCATCACTTACAAAGGCCATACTGCGTCGAGTAATCGCAGACAGCATCTACTCTGTCGCTTCGCGCCAGTCGTAGTGATTCACAGCAAAAAGCCCTTCACTAGCGTTTTGCTAGTAAAGGGCGAATGATTCGCGGTACCACCTTTTTTCGAAATATAACTGATTCTTTATATCTCATCTCTTATCCAAGTCTTTATTAACTTGGTGCACATGGTAACGGGTGCTTAGCCGAAATTGCTTACTTATCAGCAATTTATTCTCAGAGGCCATCTTCAACTTTTCTGAACCTTGTCCCTTTTCACCAATCAGGACTCTCTTTTGAAGGTCATCAAAATTTACTCTTCTCTTCAACGAATGAATAGTTATCTGTGATGTTGATTTACACTTTACTAGAGAAAAAAGAGATTGTCAACAGTTTTTCTCAGAAAAAAAATCATTTTTCTTTTTTTACGAAAGAGCAATTGACAAACTTTCGTCTATACGTTATTCTATTTCTTGTGCACGAGATTTGTACGATTTTTCAAAAGGAACTTTGACGATTACTCGTCGCAGTGTAGCCTTTGAAAATGAACTCTATGGGTTTCACTTTGTTGCAATCCTCGAGTTAGTTTAGCCTTTGAAAGTGCCGCCTTAGCTCAGTTGGTAGAGCACCACCATGGTAAGGTGGGGGTCGCCGGTTCAAGCCCGGCAGGTGGCTTTTTGGTAAAATCCCAACTCTTTAATAAAGAGTTGGGATTTTTTTGTTTTGCCTACCCTTAGTGTTCTGTCAAGATGAGAAAATAACAAAAGCAATTTCTTCATTCCACTCGTTATGGTATATTTTAATTGTTAAATAATTATTGGAGTGGAGTACAATGATGAAACAATTACCTACAGAATCAAAAAAATTTGATTTAAAGAATTGGTGTATTGAAAATAAAGCCTATCTTCTATTGATCATTTTAATTTATCAAGTGGCAGTTTTATCCATCGGCATTATCAATTTCCCTTACTTAGATGATAATGCTCGCCAAGTCGCTGGAATGACAGATTTTGGTACGACTTACGCACGTTGGGGCAGTGAATTTCTCTCATGGTTTGTTCAAGGAAGTCGTCATTTGACAGATCTGGGCTTGACCACACCGATTCTAACAGGTCTTATCTTATCTCTCACAAGCATACTGGCTATTTATATCATCAATGACCAAAAAATTAGCTGGGGTTCCTCTTTAGTAGCTACTTTAATTGGCCTCAATCCTTGGTTCCTTCAATGTCTTAGTTTCAGGTTTGATAGTCCCTATATGGCATTGAGTATTTTTTGTTCGTTTCTTCCTTTTTATTGGTGGCAGCGTAATTCTTTTACGTTTTTCTTGGTTTCTGTTTTTTCACTGTTTGTTATGTTTAATACTTACCAAGCCTCGTCAGGAATTTATATAGTTATCGTCTTATTCCTTACTTTCAAGCAGTTACTTGCTGGAGAAAATTTCATTGCTCTTTGTAAAAAAGTCGCACTTGCTGCTATCGCTTATCTACTTTCTATAGTCAGCTACCTTATCGAGTTAAAATTTGTACCTTCCGCAACAAACAACATTGGGGGCAGTCAGGCCTTACCAAGTTTGCACGATATTCCCAGTGTGGCTTATCAAAATAGTTACCATTATTTTTCAGAGCTATTGAACCAGAGTAATCGTTTATGGCTCTTATTACTGCTCCTACTGCTTGTTTTATTTTTTATTAGTCATCTATCAAATAGTAAAATCAACTTGGGCTTAAGTTTCCTTTATTGTATCTTGTATTTAGGACTTGCTTCTCTCTTAAGTTTTGGTATTTTTATTGTCTATTCAAGAAATATCGCTGGTGATGCGCCTCGCTATATTTACGGATTTGCTGTTTTTGTTACAATCAGCATGTTAAGTTTATTTAACAATCGACAAGTGAAAGCAATTTATCTAACTTCGTTACTTGTGGCCAGCTTGTTATCTTATTATATTTTATCGTTTGTTTTGGTGTATTCTTCCACATTAAACTATCAAAAAGAAGCATTCAATCGCCAAGCAGCTATTTTAACAGATGATTTAAAAAATGTTGTAACAAACGAACGAAAAAAAGTTTATTTAAATACGTTTTTCAAAAATTCAACTGTTTATGCTAATACAAGTCGAAACTACCCAATTCTTTCAAAAATTGTGCCACCAAATGACGGTCTATACTTCCCTAATTATGTTTGGTTCAATACTTCATCGAATTTAGGAGTAGAGATGGCACCACTGACCGATACGGATATGTCTAAAAATCAAAAAGTAGTAAGTAATCACTTTTATGACATTTATACAAACAACAAAGAAATATTTGTATTTATGAAATAATTTGTTCCATCCAAAAACACTTCTTTTGCAATAAACGTGACTGTATGGTTTGATTAAGATGGATTAAGTATTCTTTTCGGGTACATTTATTACTTCCTGAAACTTGTTTATTTCCCATTTTTCTTATAAAGTAACAAAATTTTTGAGAAAAAACAGCTCGTTTTCTATGTTATGATAGAGAAGTGAAAATCACCAGAAAGGTTGTTGCGGACTATGAGAACTCATCAGAAAAAATTATTTTTATTTTCAATGATTTTATGGTTAGTTGAATTTTTAATTACACGGATTTCTGATTCTTTTCCAGGAGCAACGCCATTGTTCGTTGTGATTTGCTTGATTCAAGGAATCCTTTTTACTTATTTCTGTCTTGCTTTTTTCTATTATCCGCAATAATCAGTCAAGAAAAGCAATTAGAGCAGATTCAGCAAATTTCTGAAACCGAAAAAATGGCACGTCCTCGTTTTTAGGACGTGCCATTTTTTAAAGCATTATTTGTGTAAAAGCCGTTCGTATCGCCTGTTGAACTTTTTGAACAGCAGCGATTTGATGGCTTTTTGCTTCAGTCAATTCTTTTTCAATATATTCAGGATAGTAGGTTGCCAAATAACCCAAGACCCAGATAGTTGGATCTGAAATAACCGTCTCTGCTAATGGATACAAATAGGCAAGATGCAACCGAATTTCTTCTTCCAAATGCTGCAACATAATTGGATCATCATTTTCTAAACGATTCCTAAGTTCAGTACAAATTTCGGAATAGATCGGCGTATTTAACGGTCCAGTTTTTCCTTCTAGTAAGACTGTCTGAGGCTGATTGTCATACCAAAGAAAAGTCAGTGGTTCTGAAAATTGCAACAGTGCTAATTCTTCAATGAACCATTCCCGAGCAAAATAACTAAGTGCTTGGTTCATAACTAAATCTTTTGCGACTTCCACAAATACTGGTTTAGGCAAATATAAACTGGTTTTAATGTTCGCTAATTGTTGATAAACGGGCAATTGATCGCTTACTAACAAGTTCCTTTTAATTGCTTGAATTTGCTGCGTTTCTAATTGTTGATACGCCTCTTCCACTTGCATTAATTGCTGTTCTAACGTTTTTTGTTGTGCTAGCGTTATTTTTTTAGTTTGAAGTAATTGCTTCAATAAAATATACCCTTCAATAAAGCGACGACTTTGACTATAAATTTGCATATAAATTGCCGCTGTTTCAAGGTTCTCAAAATAAGACTCTTGGAACGCTTCTGCCAATGCTAGTGCTTCGTCAGCTTCACCCATTTCCAACAATAATTGGACAATTTTTTGGTTTACTGGCGGCGTTTGTTGTAGCTGATAGGCTTGTTGAAAATTTTCTAAAGCGGCGATCTGATTATGTTCTACAAGTGCTTCTTCTCCTTGTGCAATAAAACGTTCATAGTTTTTTGGAAATTCATGAATGGTACTCATATCTAACCTCCTTTATTTCTTATTTAAAGCAGATGAGCCTGGGACAAAAATCACTTTGGATTTTTGCTCCAGGCTCAAAACCTGATAACCGGCGGGAACAGAACCAACACTACGCGTTGCTCGGAGCTAAACGGTTCTGTCCCGACCTCGATTTTAACTATTCAAACGGACTTTTTTAGTAAAGATTACGAATAATAATTGCCGTTTCTAGGTCGCCCTCAGCGTTCATCTTCTCCGCCTTTTCCTCTAAACTATACCCAGCAAAACTTTCGTTTGTTAAAACATCTGCTACTGTGAATTTAGCAACTTTTTCAATACTGACTGCATCTGGTGCTACTTCTTGCACGCTATCCCAGCCTGTATCAATAAAGACCTTTGTATCTTCTGTAATCGCTTCGTTTGCTTCTAACGCCTGCATAATTTCTTTTAACTGTGCATACGTCATAACCTCAACTTGATTTTCCATTTAAACGCCTCACTTTGCCATTCCTTTTTAAGGATTGGGTTTTAATTTTAGACTTTTTCTTTAATTGTTTTTAATGCGTGATATAAGGCATATTTCATTGGTTTGGCTTTCCATTGGAAATTGCCCATTAATTCTTCGACATGACCGCCAAAGGATTGTTTGAATTTAAGAACCCCATCACTTCCATCAAAGACACCGTCAACGCCATAAAAATTATATTTGGGAATGTTATTTTCTACTGTGTAAGTTAACATTTTATGTTGAATTAAATACGGTGCATAGTATTGTTTATATTTTTCATACGTACCACTAAACAAGTAAACAACTTCTTGTGGATGAACAATGAATAAGGCACCTGCTAAAATTTCAGGTTCATCTGATGTTTTCATTTCTTTAGCCTCGTCAATCCGTTTGCGCACGGTACGAACTTCATCTTCAAATTCACGTTTCTGGTTATTTTTTTTACGGCTTTTAGGATTGGCAATTAACGCTTCATTGACTTCGTTGAGCGTCTCTTGTAATTTGCGTAATTTCTCATGAAGATTTTCTAAATAAGTAGCAAAGTTTAGTTCCGCCACCATAAATTTCGCTCGTTCGCCAAACTCTTCATAAACAGCTTGGTAATAAGCTAAATCCTTATCTTCAAAATTACGCCGTGCACTTGTTTCTTCCGTTAATTTCTTAAAGAGAGGTAACTCTTCGTAACGAAGTTCTCGGGTTGTTACGCCATATTCCCATGTTTTCTTGATGTCATATTTAGCATCTTTTCCATAAGATTTCCAAAGCTCTTCTTCTGTTAATCCAGCCATATCTTTGACAAACAGCCAACGTGGCGCGCCATCAAAATTGTGCACATCAAATCCTTGGTGTTCAAAACCAATTGATGTGAAATAGTCAAATGTTTCTTGATTGACCTTTTCAACTTCACCGCCATTAAAATCACGTAAACAAATTTGTTTATTTGGAGTAAAGGTTAAATAAAGGCCATCATTTTTTTTCACATATTTTTTTAAGCCTGTGAAAAAGGCTTCTACACATTTTTTATCTGTATAATCCATCAAAATTCCGCCGTCAATGTCGAAAGCATAACCAATTTTGACTTTTTTCTTGCTTAGGATACACGCAGCAATTAGTTGCCCTTCTCGTTTGACGCCAACGTATTCACAATGCCAGCCACGTCGTTCCAATAAATGTTTCATTTCGGGTGTTTCTAAAAAGTTACCTGCAGGATGTGTCATTGCAAAGGTAGTAAATTCTTGTTCAGTTAATGTACTAAACTGATCCATATCAAACAACTCACAATCTTTTTTTGTTAAATAAATTAGCACTTTTCAGCTTAACCTACTTTTTGCTTTCTTTCAAACAAAGTTACCTCACTGGCTAATTCTTATTTTTCGGTTCTTATTAATTATATCTAATTTTGCTAAAATGCAAACAGTTTTCAACGGAAAAAAAGAATTTCTTTGGAATCTTTCATTTTTGACTGAATATCTTTCTTTTATAAAAAATATCTGAGACAAAAATCTAAAGTGATTTTTGTCTCAGATATTAAAACTCATGAAAACCCGTTGAACATCTTTCTCTCAGGTTCTTGATTTACTCAACAGTTACACTTTTGGCTAAGTTCCTTGGTTTATCAACATCGTAGCCTCTTTGTAAGGTTGCATAGTACGCTAATAATTGACCTGGAACAATGCTAACTAAGGCAGAAAGTAACGGATGAACATCCGGAATAATCAGTTGGTCCTGTGGTTTTGCCAAGGATTCCAAGGCAATCACAATATTTCTTGCTCCACGACTTTCGACTTCCTTTAAATTGCCTCTTGTATGGGCTGCGACTTTGGCATCTGTCACAATCCCAATCACAGGTGTTCCTTCTTCAATTAAGGCAATCGTTCCATGCTTCAATTCTCCTGCCGCAAAGCCTTCTGCTTGAATGTAGGAAATTTCTTTCAACTTCAAGGCCGCTTCCATCGACACATAATAGTCGACTCCTCGCCCGATATAGAAGGCATTTCGAGTATACGTCAGATAATCTTCCACCAAGGCTTTCATTTGTTGTTTTTCATCAATCAAGGTTTCCATGACAGCTGCTACCACGCTCAATTCGTGAGCCACATCAAATGAGACGGCCGCTAATGTTTGGCGTTCTTCACCAATTGCTTTTGCTAAAATAGCTAAGACAGCGATTTGAGCAGTATAAGCTTTGGTGGAAGCAACAGCAATTTCTGGTCCTGCGTGTAATAACAAGGTATCGTCCGCTTCACGTGATAATGTTGAGCCAGCAACATTTGTTAATGTAAGTGATGGATGCCCTAATTCATTAACCTGTACAAGTACTTGGCGGCTATCTGCCGTTTCACCACTTTGACTTAAGAAAATGAAGAACGGTTTTTCAGATAAAATAGGCATGTTGTAGCCAAATTCGCTTGATAAATGAACTTCCACAGGAATACTGGCAATCGTTTCAATTAAAGATTTTCCGACCCAACCTGCATTATAACTTGTCCCACAAGCAATAATGTAAATTCGGTCACATTGATTAATTTTTTCAAGTAACGCCTCATCTAAAGTCACTTTTTCACCTTGAGTATACGCTTGAACAATTTTGCGCATCACTGCAGGTTGTTCATCAATTTCTTTGAGCATATAAAACGGATATGTTCCTTTTTCAATGTCATTTAAATCTAATTGCGCTTCAAAAGGTTCTCGGTTGATTACTTGTCCTTCTGGCGTTTCGATTACTACTTTGTCCGCTGTAACAGTTACAATTTCACCATCAACAATCTCAACAAATTGATTGGTTTCTTTAATCATCGCCATCGCGTCACTACAAATAACATTAAAGCCTTCACCTAGACCGATAAGTAACGGGCTTTTATTTTTCGCTACGTAGATAGTATTGGGGTCCATTTTATCCATTAATGCAAAAGCGTATGAACCTTTAATTTCGGCTAAAGCCGCTTTAAAAGCATCTTTTGTTGAAAAACCATTTTCAGCAAAATGAGCAATTAATTGAACGACGATTTCAGTATCTGTATCACCAATTAAGTGAGCACCACTTAAAAATTGTTCTTTTAATTCTTCAAAGTTTTCAATGACACCATTATGCACTAATGCAAAGCGTTGATCGCTTGAAACATGGGGATGTGCATTGGCGACAGTTGGTTCGCCATGAGTGGCCCAACGAGTATGACCAATACCAACTGTTCCATCAATTTCTGGCGTTAATTTTGCTGCTAAATCGGCAATGCCTCCAACTGCCTTAACTACATGGGGCTGTTGGCTTTGATCATTCACACAAATCCCAGCAGAATCATAACCTCTATATTCCAATTTTGTTAATCCTTGAATCAAACTTTCCGTGACATTTTCTTTTCCAATCATTCCGACAATTCCACACATAATGCTAATTCCTACTTTCCAATTGAAATTCTGTATTTACTAGGTCCTGTTTAACTAGCAAATCCCATTATATGTTTCTACCTGCGTGATAACCGCTTTGTTCTAACTTCACAATTAGTTTTTCTTTGTTATCTGTAGAGTGCAGTCCCTAGAGCCACCCGCCGAATCTTCGATAAGCTCTCTCCTCGTCACCTGAACGTTCAGGTCTGGCGCTATCCGATATTGGTCTATATACCTCCTTTGTAAATATATTCCGTAGAAACATAAATAATCATACAATTAAAAGTAGGTACTTGTCAACAAAAATCTAAAAACCAAAAATTGGTCTAGTTCTTTAAAGTTGTAAAAAAAGAATCTAGTACACTCATAGTAAGAGAAAGTACTAGATTCTTAATAATAAAAAAATATCCGTTCTATTTATAGAACCTTATCAATTTGTTATTTATTGGAATGGATTATAAAACCGGCCACCATTCACATGGAACAACCAGAAACTGATTCCTAATAAGCATAAGGCAAGTATCATTACCGAAAAATCACGCAGATGAAAAGGTTGTTGCGCATACCACGTTCTATTTTTCTTTTGACCAAAACGCCTTAATTCCATAGCGGTACTCACAGTTTCAATTCGATCTAAACTAGATAGAATTAAGGGTAAAACGATTTGTGCTACGCCTTTGATTCGTTGGCCTAACCGTCCCTTTTTAGACATCTCATAGCCTCGCGCTTGTTGTGCTAAAGAAATATTAAAAAAATCTTCTTGGATATCGGGAATATAACGAATAGCCAGCGCTACTGCATAACTAATCCGATAACTCACACCAATTCGATTCAAGCTGGAGGCAAATTCACTAGGATTTGTTGTTAATAAAAAGATTAATGCCAACGGAATCGTACAGAAATATTTTAAAACTAAATTAAATTCATAAAATAATTCTTCTTGTGTCAAAGTAAACCGTCCGATTCCTTCCCAAATCACGGTACGTGATTGATATAAATCAACCCCATATTCAGGTGCAAAAAGGTAAACCGTTAAGATATTTAACAAAGAAAAAATAGCAATAAATTTAATAACAAAAGATATTTGATGCCATTTAATATTTGATAATTTTAACAAAACAAGCGAAACCACAGACATTCCTAACAGATAACGAGTATCATACGTGGTCATACAAGCCACAGAGACAACGATTAAAAAGACTAATTTGCTTGTGCCGTTTAAGCGATGAATCCAGGTTGAATCAGGATGATAGCCTAACATTTGTCGTTCACTCATCCAAAACGCACCTCACGATCGTAAGCAACAAATTTTTCCGTAAATAGCAAGGGATTTTCCAAGCCTAACGCTTTAGCAAAGGTAAACAAGCTCGTTTCTTTTAAAGAAGCCGCTTGAATTAATTTTTCATCTGTTAAAACAGCAACTGGAGTCGCATCTGCTAGTAAACGTCCATCACAAACTACTAACGCACGTGTTGTATATTCCAACATTAAATGCATATCGTGAGTGATCATTAAAATAGTCACACCTAAGCGGTTCAATTCTTCTAAAAATGTCATCATTTCTGTATAATGTTTAAAATCTTGCCCAGCTGTTGGTTCATCTAAAATTAATAATTCAGGTTCTAAAACTAAGATCGATGCAATAGTTACCCGTTTTTTCTGCCCAAAACTCAATGCGGAAATCGGCCAGTTCCGGAAGGGATACAGCCCACAAATATGTAAAATATTCGTCACACGTTCCTCAATTTCTGCTTGTGGCACATCTCGTAAAACTAATCCTAAAGCTACTTCTTCAAAAATCATTTTTTTAGAAATCATTTGATTGGGATTTTGCATCACATAACCAATTTTATCTGCACGTTCTTTGATTGAATAATTGGAAAAATCCTGTCCTTCCCATAAAATCTTGCCCGATTGAGGCGTGATGAACCCGCAAATTATTTTAGAAAGTGTAGACTTCCCGGCACCATTTTTTCCTACAATGCTAATCATTTCTCCATGATGAATAGTTACTGAGAAGTCATCTAACACTTTTTCACCGTGACGATCATATTGATAGGACACTTGTTCCAAACGTAATAGTTCAGCTCCTTTGACCGCACTAACTGAACTAGGTTGGACAGACCACTGTGTCATTTTGGGCAAAACCGTTTCGCCTGATACTTCGGCTAATTTGTCTAAATGACTAACTTGTGTTAAATCAATCCCAGCATATTTCATGGCTGTAACGTACAAAGGTTCACGAATCCCTTGCTGGGTCAACGTATCTTGACGTAACAATTCATCTGGCGTTGTATCAGAAATAATTGCGCCCTCATTCATGACAATAATTCGATCAACTGATTCGCAAAGAACGTCCTCTAAGCGATGTTCTATTATTAAAACAGTTGCTTTTGTTTCTTGTTGAATGGTGTCAATCAAAGTCATTGTTTCTTGTCCCGCTCGTGGGTCAAGATTAGCCAAAGGTTCATCAAAAAGTAAAATTTTTGATTGGTTAATTAGAACGCCCGCCATAGATACACGTTGTTTTTGACCACCTGACAAATCTTGTGGACGGTGTTGCAATAACTGATTCAGCTCAACAATCTCGGACCATTTGTGGACCGCTTTTTTCATTTCTGCTTGTTCAACTGCATCGTTTTCTAAAGCAAAAGCAATATCCTCAGCAACCGTTAAACCGATAAACTGCCCATCGGTATCTTGCAAAACAGTTCCTACATCAAAAGACAAATCAAATAGACTTGTTTCTTGGATATTTTTACCAGCAACCGTAGCTGTTCCTTGAATCTCACCTTCATAAATATTGGGAATTAACCCGTTGATACATTGCGCCAATGTTGATTTACCACTACCACTAGGCCCAACGATTAAAACCTTTTCTCCTTCATAGATGGTTAATTGAATCCCCTTTAATGTTGGTTCAGATTGGCTATGATATTGAAAGGAAAAATTATTAAAAGTAATGATTGGTTTTTTCATTCGGCCTCACCTCAGTTTCTCCATAAAAGAAAGGGTCTGAGCATTAGCAAAGTAATTACTAGGGCAGACCCTTAACCATTTAAATTATTTCGACAGTTTCTTAATCTTTTGATAAACTGCCTTTCTTTGTTCTTGTTGATGCATAAGCTTTCATCAACAATGTTCCAATAATCCCCACAGCGACAATATTTGAAACAGTCGCGAATACGCCTTGTGTAAATACTTTACTTGCGGGTTCACTATAAATCAAAATATCCAAACTAGGCGCGATTAAGCCCCAAACGACGATATTGCCAAAGGCTTGGAAAATATTGAAACGCACCATGTCATTTGTTGTAAATTCACCATGTTGAAGATCCATTTTACGACCAGCGAAGCCAAAAATAATACCAATAATTCCTGAACAAATAATCCAGCTCCACCAAGCGCTACCATACGTGGTAAAATCTTTTAACGTGTGACCGATCAAACCAATTAGCCCTCCAGCTACTGGTCCAAAAACAACTGACATTAAAGCAAGAAATGGATACGACGTTTCTAAGTTCGTATTAGGAATCCCAGTTGGAATTACAACGAATCGACCTAAAATAACAAAAACTGCAGAGCCAATTCCAATTGCTACAATTGTCTTGACGGACATTTTTTCTTTCATTTCGCTCCTCCATTCTATAACTCCATTGATTTACAGCCGCTCCCTTCTTGATTTTATCAAATAAAAAAAGAAGATACGCGGTGCATCTTACTTCTAAAATAGTACCCTTTTAACCGCTCTATGTCAATGATAGACGGAGCTTATTAGCTATTTTCTTTTTTTGATTTCCAACAAAGAAACCAGACACTTAACGCAAGCTAGCATTAAGTGTCTGGTTTCTAATTGGTTCTTATTCAACGCCGATTTCTGCACGTACTACTTCGGCAATTTTATCAACGTAATAATCAACTTTTTCTTGTGTCGGCGCTTCAGCCATCACACGTAACAATGGTTCTGTTCCAGAAGGACGAACTAAAATACGACCTTCGCCATTCATTTCTGCTTCTGCTTGTTCGACAACTGCTTTGATTGCTGGAACTTCCATTGCACCATTTTTATCTGTGACACGAATATTGACTAATTTTTGTGGATAAATCGTCACTTCATCCGCTAATTCAGATAATTTTTTTCCCGTTTGCTTCATAACATTCAACAATTGAATCCCTGAAAGCATACCATCACCTGTTGTGTTGTAATCTAAAAAGATCATGTGACCAGATTGTTCGCCACCAAAATTGTAATCATTTTTACGCATTTCTTCTACAACATAACGATCACCCACTTGCGTTACCACATCTTTTAAGCCAATTTCTTCTACAGCTTTATGGAAACCTAGATTACTCATCACTGTTGTAACGATTGTATCTTTTTTCAAACGTTTTTTCTCAGCTAAATATTTAGCACAAATATACATGATTTTATCACCATCGATAATTCGTCCTAATTCATCGACTGCAATAATTCTATCACCGTCGCCATCGAAAGCCAAACCAGCATCCGCGCCTTTTTCAACAACCATTTCTGCTAAAGCTTCAGGATGAGTGGAACCCACACCATCATTGATATTCAAGCCATTAGGACTTGTTCCCATTGTATAGAAATCTGTCTCTAAATCTGCGAAGACACGATTGACTGCTGTTGCGGTTGCTCCGTTGGCAGCATCTAAACAAACAGTCATATCCGCTAAATCGCCAGGAATACTTTGAACTAAAAATTGCGAATATTTTAGTAAGCCTTCTGGAAATTCATCTAACGAGCCTAAGCCTTCTGCAGAAGGTCTTGGTAAGGTGTCTTCTTCTGCATCTAACAATGCTTCAATTTCTGCTTCCTGATCGTCTACTAATTTGAAGCCATCTGCCCCAAAAAACTTAATCCCATTGTCTTCCGCAGGATTATGTGAAGCTGAAATCATTACGCCAGCGGATGCTTTTTGTAAACGAGTAAGATATGCTACACCAGGTGTTGAAATCACCCCTAATTGGAAAACTTCAATTCCGACTGATAATAATCCAGCAATCAATGCTTGTTCCAACATCTCACCTGAAATACGTGTATCGCGGCCTACTAGAACACGAGGTTTTCTTGAACTATCTTCATGTTGACTCAACACATAACCACCGTAACGTCCTAATTTAAAAGCTAATTCAGGTGTTAACTCCTTATTTGCAATTCCTCTTACACCATCTGTTCCAAAATATTTACCCATTTTGATTCTCCTTAGTCACTTGATTCTCTGTATTTTCAGTTGAACCAGCAGTTGTACTTTCTACTGTTGATCCCTCACTTGTTGTTTCAGAAGTATTTGATTCTACTTGACTGGATGTACTTGGTTGTACTGCTTGGCTACCTGAGCCAACCGTTGTTGAACTTGCAGGTTCCCCTGAAGTTTCATTTGTATTTGATGACTGTTGTTGATTGTACACGGGGCTCAAAGAAACGTCAACCTCATCTGGTGTAACTACGTATTCTCCATTAACGGGAATAGTCACTGATTGTTTTGTTTCTTTGCGAATATCAGAAATATCTACCGGTACCTCAATTGATTCTAGCGTATCTAAAATTGATTGCGGGCCACTGACCCTAACTTGGTACGTTGATAAACTATAATTGTAATGAGCGATCCCAGCTGGTGGCGTACCTGTCATACTAACATTCAGTGGTACATCTTTTGTTGGCGCAGTTAAGCCTACTGTTACTTTGACTTGTGGTGCTGGATTTTCGATACTTAGGACTTGACCTTTGGCATCTAGCGCTTGGACATTTACCGTTTGTTTAATCGTATCAATTGTTTGTTTGGCACTTGAGACTGGCGCAATCACTTTGTCAATTGCTTTCGCTGTTTCTTCTCCAGTTGTTACTTCTACAGTTTTTGGATCTACAGAAATATTTTTTACTTTGTAGCCTTCTTTTTCAATGTTATCAGAAAGTTGTGCTTCTACATCGAATTTTTTTGTTACTCTCTTTTCAATCGTTACAGTCACTGTTTTCGGTTCAATTTCAGCTGTAACAGCTGAACTTAGTCCCCGAACTGTCAAAGGCACTTCCGAAGTCCCTAATGGCAATTTGGTTAAGTCTGCGACCACTTGGAAATTTCGTGTGTCAGCATTTGATTCCATATTTAATTGAATGCGGTTCGCACTACGTAAATGAACATTTACACTCTCTTCAAATCCAGAGACATAATATTTGTCTTTATCGTATTGGACTTGGACCGGAATATTATTCAGTGTTTCACTATACGTTTGGCTTGAACCTGAATTGGAGGGATTATTGCCTGTTGCATTGGCATTAAAAAATAACAACAATGCAAACAGCAATGAAAGCAAACCATTAAACCAGCTTTTTTGGGAGGCTTTTCTCATTTGCGTTTAACCCCCTTTGTTACATCATCGATAAAATGCTGCAAAGCACTTTTTTTATCTTCCGATGATTCCGAAATTAACTCCTTACGCAAAATTGTTAAATACTCTTCTTGCGTTAGACCAGGAATTAATTCATTGTTCAACGTCAAACTAACGTCACCAGTTTCTTCAGAAACAACAATCGTAATGGCATCACTGACTTCACTGATACCGACTGCGGCTCTATGGCGCGTTCCAAATTCTTTTGGAATTAAATTGCTTTCTGATAGCGGTAAATACGCACTAGCAACAGCAATTTTTTCATTTTTGATAATCACTGCACCATCATGTAGTGGTGTATTTGGAATGAAAATATTAATCAGTAATTCACCAGTAATATCGGCATCCAAATCAATACCTGTCTCAATGTATTCATCTAAACCAGTATTGCGTTCAATGGTTATCAAAGCACCAATTTTCCGTTTTGACATGTACTGAATGGCTTTGTCAAAGGCCTGAATAATACGCTCATCTTCTTGTTGCGCACCTTTATTCGGGCGGAAAAACGAACTTCTCCCTAGATGTTCCAGCCCTCTTCGCACTTCTGGTTGAAAAATAACAACCGCGGCGATTACACCATACATGATGACTTGATTCATTAACCAAGATAATGTATGTAGACCAATTATCTCACTTAGAATGCGGATAATGATAAAAACAGCGACACCTTTTAATAGTTGGACTGCTTTTGTTCCACGAACAAGCATGATTAATTTGTAAACGAGGTACCATACGACTAGGATATCTATGATATTGATAACAAAATCCTTAGATAAGAAATCCGTTGAGATGACTTGCTGCCAATAATTCAAATCTAATAATTGATTCAATTGAAACGACATCATACCCCTCACTTCTCTCTCAAGATTTCCTAACAAGTATACCACATTATTTTCTTTCATCACAGAACGCAAGCGGAAACATCAAAAAAATTTAGGAACTTTTTCAAATAACTTGAAATTTTTCATCAAAAAATCGCATTTCTAACTAAAAAACGTGTCCAAGCAAAAAGCTCAGACACGTTTTTTTGATTTCTATTTAATCTTGCTCACGTTGTTTTCTCTTGGCTGCTCGTTCTGCGCGGCGGGCAGCCCTTCTTGCTTCCGCTTCCGGATCAACTACGCGTTCTTTTTTCACTCGTGGCTTCTCGTTCTCTAGCGCAGTTATTTCTGGTTCACTTTGTTTTTCTAGTTTTGCTCGAATTTTTTCTTCTTGACCAGCTAAACGAGCATAATTATAGAACCGTCTCTTAGCATCATTAATTGTTTTATTAAATAACAATTCCGCTGTATCTGGTTGACTAGATTCTAAGGATGCAAAGCGAACTTGTTGGCGCATAAACTCTTTCATTAATGAAAAATCTGGTTTTTTGAAATCCAATGTCATTGGTTCTTTGCCCTTTTCTCGCAATAATGGATTATAGCGATATAAAGACCAGTAACCTGAATGAACCGCGTCTTTCGCTTCTTTCAACGTTTGACTCATCCCACCTGCTAAACCATGTGTAATACATGGTGTATAAGCAATAATAATCGATGGTCCAGGGAATTTTTCTGCTTCTTCAAAAGCTTTAATCGTCTGCATTTGGTTTGCACCTGAGGCAATTTGAGCGACATAGACATTTTCATAAGTCATTGCCATCATCCCTAAATCTTTTTTAGAGGCATACTTCCCACTGGCAGCAAATTTCGCAATCGCTGATGCAGGAGTTGCTTTGGAAGTTTGGCCACCTGTATTGGAATAGACTTCATTATCTAAAACTAACATATTTACATCCGCGCCACTAGCTAACACGTGGTCAATACCGCCGTAGCCAATATCGTAAGCCCAGCCGTCCCCACCAATCATCCACTGACTTGGTTTGACAAAAAGATCTTGATCGTCATAAATTGCTTCCAATAAAGGTTGATTCGTTTTTTCTTCAAGCAAAGCTGCACGTAATTTAGCTGCACGTTGTTGCGTACCTTCACTTTCGGACAGATGTGCTATCCAATCTTCCATCAATAAACGTAAAGAATCACTGGCTACAGAAAAAGCTTTGGTCATTTTACTAGCTAAACGTTCGCGACGCGCTTGCGTTGCTAACAACATGCCGTAACCAAACTCGGCATTATCCTCTAAAAGAGAATTTGACCAAGCTGGACCTTGTCCTTGTTCATTAGTAGTGTAAGGTGTCACACCCGCTGCAGCACCCCAAATCGATGAGCAACCTGTTGCATTAGCAATCAGCATTCGGTCACCAAACATTTGCGTCAATAATTTAACATAAGGCGTTTCGCCGCAACCAGAACAAGCACCAGAAAACTCTAATAAAGGTTTATTAAATTGCGAACCTAAAACAGTATTCGGTTTTGCTGGGTTTTCCTTTTGACGTAACGTCATAGCAAACGCCCAATTCATAGCCTGCTCTTTTTCTTCTTCATAAGGTTTCATTACTAAAGCTTTGCCTTTAGCTGGACAGGCTTCAACACAAAGTCCACAGCCAGTACAATCTTTGACTGAGACTTGGATACGATATTTCAAGCCGTCGGCACCACGTAGATCACGCACAATGAATCCTTCTGGAGCTTCAGTCATTTCTTCTTCATCGGCTAAGAATGGTCTTATCGCCGCATGGGGACATACAAAGGCACACTCATTACACATGGTACACCGATCGCTAATCCATTCAGGTACTTCTAATGCCACCCCACGTTTTTCAACTGCCGCAGTTCCCAAAGGCATCCGCCCATCTGTCATCCCATTTTTCGCTAGTGTCGCAACAGATAACGCATTGCCTTCTTGACGATTAATCGGTTCAACAATTTCATGAACAAAATCACTAACATTTTCTGAACGTTTTCGCGGTTGAACTTCAAGCGTTTTCCACTCTGCTGGAACAGGTACCTGATGCAACAATTCAACGGTCTTATCGATTGCTTGAATATTTTTTTCGACAACTTTCATGGACTTATGACCATAACTTTTCAGTGCTTCTTCTTTTAAAATTGGCAACACTTGCTCAAAAGGCATAATTTCCGCTAATTTGAAGAAAGCTGTTTCCATCGCGGTATTAATTCGCCCGCCTAGTCCGACTTCACTAGCTAATTTTACTGCATTGATTGTATAAAACTGAATCTCATTTTCAGCTAGATACCGTTTTAATTGATTGGGTAAAAATCGTGCTAGTTGTTCATCATTCCAAATGGTATTTAAGAGGAAAGTACCGCCCTTTTTTAACCCTTTTACTAAATCATAGGTATGCAAATAAGCGGCTGTATGACAAGCCACAAAATCAGAATGTTCAATGAGGTACGTTGAACGAATAGGCGTCTCGCCAAAACGTAAATGAGAAACGGTCAACCCGCCTGATTTTTTTGAATCATAATAGAAAAATCCTTGTGCATACTTGTCTGTATGATCACCGATAATCTTAATTGCTGACTTGTTCGCCCCTACTGTCCCATCAGAACCAAAGCCCCAAAATTTAGCTTGATAGGTTTTCGGATTCGTCAAATCAAGTGGTTTGCCAACTTCTAATGAAGTATAAGTTAAATCATCATCAATCCCAATTGTAAAACGCTTCTTCATGGCAGAACGTTCTTTCATTAATTCATCAAAAACCGCAACAATTTGATTTGGCAGCACATCTTTAGAACCTAAACCATAGCGCCCACCAATAATTGTTGGGCGAATGTCCGCTTCATACATCGCACTTTGGACATCCAATAATAACGGTTCGCCACCAGCACCGGGCTCTTTCGTCCGATCCAAGACAGCAATTGCTTTAACTGATTGTGGTATTTTTTCAAGAAATGTTTCAACTGGAAATGGCCGATAAAGATGGACATTAAGAAAACCAACTTTTCTTCCTTGTTCTTGTAAATAATCAACCGTCTGTTCAATTGTTTGTGCAACTGAACCCATTGTGACAATCACTTCTTCTGCATCTTCTGCGCCATAATACGTCACCAAATCATAATTGGTTCCCCGTAACCGGTTAATTTCTGTCATATATTTTTGAACAATACCAGGTAATTTTTCATAATAAGGATTTATTGTTTCTCGTTGTTGAAAGTGAATATCTGGATTTTGGTTCATTCCACTAACGGAAGGGTGATTCGGGTTCATGCTCCGACGACGAAATTCGGCTAATTTCTCTTGGTTTACTAAGGGTGCTAATTCTTCATAGTCAAGAACTGCCACTTTTTGAATTTCATGACTTGTTCTAAAGCCATCAAAAAAGTTCATAAATGGAACACTCGCTTCAATCGAAGCCAAGTGAGCCACTGGTGCCAAATCCATCACTTCTTGCACACTGCTTTCTGACAACATAGCAAAGCCTGTTTGGCGTGCGGCCATTACGTCTCCTTGATCACCAAAAATATTTAAAGCATTCGTGGTTATAGCTCGGCTCGCCACATGAAAAACAGATGGTAATAGTTCTCCAGCTATTTTGTACATATTAGGAATCATTAAAAGTAACCCTTGTGAAGCCGTATAGGTCGTGGTAAGCGCGCCTGTTTTTAAAGAGCCATGGACCACGCCGGCAGCACCAGCTTCCGATTGCATTTCGACTACTTTCACAGGTTGACCAAAGATATTTTTCTTACCTTCGGCCGACCACTGATCAACAAGTTCAGCCATCGTTGAACTTGGTGTTATTGGATAAATGGCTGCTAATTCTGTAAAAGCATAGGAAATATAAGCTGCTGCAGCATTCCCATCCATTGTTTTCATTTTCCGCATGTTTTTCTCATCCTTTATATCTAAAAAATAGAATAGTTGCACGCATATTCTTGTTTATTATAGCGGAATTTCACAAATTATGAAAGATTTTGTCAATTTTTTTGCTTAAAAATAAAAGAGAAATTGAGAAAAACCCCTTTTCTCCCCTATAAACAAACTATTTCACTGAATTAAAATTACTTTATTTTGTGAAATAAAAATTATCTATTCATTCACAAACTAAAGAACGAAAGAGGAAGATAAGCGTTTCGACTTATCTTCCTCTTTCTAAACATTAAGATTATTAAAAGTAACGGCTTTTAGTACAACTCCAAATATTGTTCTCTTTCCCATTCAGAAACGGTTTGACGGAAGGCTGCCCATTCCATTCGTTTCGCTTCTACAAAATTGGCAAAAATATGACGACCTAATGCATCAATCATTACTTGATCTTTACGTAATTCTTTGATGGCATTGTGTAAGGTTGATGGCAAATCTTCAATTTGTGCATGTTGACGTTCTTCCTCATTCATCACATAAATATTACGATCAACTGCTGGCGGTGGCGTAAGTTCATTACGAATACCATCCAAACCTGCTTGTAATAAGACTGCCATTGTTAAATACGGATTCGCTGAAGGATCGACAGAACGTAATTCTAAACGAGTCGATAAACCACGAGATTCAGGAACTCGAATGAGTGGTGAACGATTTCTGCCGCTCCAAGCTACATAAACAGGTGCTTCATAACCTGGTACCAAGCGTTTATAAGAGTTCACTGTTGGGTTACATACCGCAGTATAGGCACGGGCATGTTTTAATAAACCACCTAAGAAATGATACGCAGTTTGGCTTAAGCCCATCTCTCCTGACTCGTCATAAAAAACATTACCTTCTTCATTAAATAATGACATATTGCAGTGCATGCCAGAACCATTAATTCCAAATAAAGGTTTTGGCATGAATGTTGCATGCAAACCATGTTTGCGTGCAATAGTTTTCACAACTAACTTAAACGTTTGAATATTGTCACAAGCATCAACTACATCAGCATATTTAAAGTCAATTTCATGTTGACCAGGTGCTACTTCATGATGCGAAGCTTCCACTTCAAAGCCTAAACTTTCTAACTCTAAAACAATATCACGGCGACAATTTTCACCTAAATCGGTTGGCGCAAAATCAAAATAGCCACCTTTATCATTCAAGTCAGTGGTAATTTCACCATTCTCATCTAATTTAAATAGGAAAAATTCTGGTTCTGGTCCTAAGTTAAACGAAGTAAAGCCTAATTCTTTCATATCTGCTAAGGCACGTTTTAAATTACCGCGGGGATCTCCGGCAAAAGGGGTACCATCAGGATTGTAAATATCACAAATTAAGCGCGCAACTTTTCCATGGTCGCTTTCCCACGGAAAAATCATCCATGTAGATAGATCAGGGTATAAATACATGTCACTTTCTTCGATACGAACGAATCCTTCAATGGATGACCCATCAAACATCATTTTATTATCTAATACTTTATCTAGCTGACTCACAGGAACTTCAACATTTTTAATTGTTCCCATAATGTCGGTAAACATTAGTCGTAAAAAACGTACGTTTTCTTCTTCTGCAATATGTTTAATCTCTTCTGCCGTTTTGGCTTTTCTTGTCATCGGTCTGATCCCCATCCTTCATTTTTATTGGCTGCTGAAACGTTAAAGCCTTGGTACATTCGATTGGAACGGATTTTGCTGAGTAAGTCCTCCTTGCGAAAGAATTTCGTCGTATAAAATCTGACGAACATCTGCATCGGTTAATGGACGAGTTGCCTCGGCGGTGTTTTTTTGTTCCTCTAATTTCATTTCATACACACGCTTAATCCCTGCCATGTTCAATCCATCAGATAAATAATCTTTAATTTCTAACAAAACATCAATATCATTTAAAGAATACATGCGTCGGTTGCCCTCACTACGTTCTGGATGAATCAATCCCTGTTCTTCATAGTAGCGAATTTGTCGAGCGGTCAAATCCGTTAGTTTCATAACTGTACCAATTGGAAAAACTGACATGGAACGGCGTAACTCTTTTTCTCTCATCTCCATCCTCCTCTCTTAGTTATTTCTTAGAATAACAATAGAATGACAAATTGTCAAGAACTTATGTTAGATTTTCTAACATAAAACAAAAAACCTGATAAATATGGACTTTCCCATCTTTTCACGGCTGATTTTCTCCTACTAATCAAAAAAATAGAAATGATTTGTTTTTACAAATCATTTCTAATCAACTTACCATTTTTTATTCTTTTTCGGATTCAGCCAACCATTTAGACTCTTTTTTCGCAAATCCTTTCACGATATACCGATTTTCATTTTCAGCATATTCTTCTGAAACCATTAGTGTCATCCGGCGAAGTTCACTTAATAGTTGTCCGTCAGTTGGGCTAATTTCTAATTGATAAGGCTCGAGTAATTCCATCATTTGGGCACGGATAGCTTGAACCAGTCGTTCTTTATCTTCAGAAATTTTAGTTGAGATCAATACATTGGGAAATAAGGTTGGGACAAATTCTTTGCTGTCCACTTGATCTCTTTTATTATAAACCGTCAAGCATGGAATATTTTCCAACGCTAATTCTTTAATCAATGTTTGAACTGTGCGTTCATGTTGTAAACGATCTGGCGCACTTGCATCCACCACATGGAGCAGTAAATCCATCGTCCGACTTTCTTCCAATGTCGACTGAAAGGCTTCAATCAGTTGTGTTGGTAAATCTTGAATGAAGCCAACCGTATCGGTCAGAGTAACTTCCATGCCTTGAGGCAATTGCCATTTTTTAGTTAAAGGATCTAACGTTGCAAACAATTGATCCTCTGAATAAGTTCCTGCTGTTGTCAACATGTTGAGAATGGTTGATTTGCCAGCATTGGTATAACCAATCAAGCCAATTTGAAATAGTTCTGAATTTTGTCTTTTCTGGCGGCTTCGTTCACGATGAGCAGTGACTTCTTTTAACTCACGACGGATGCCTAAGATTTTATTCCGAATGTGTCGGCGGTCCGACTCTAATTTCGTTTCACCAGGCCCGCGCGTCCCAATACCTCCTCCAAGTCGGGACAACTGTTTTCCTTGCCCAGCCAAGCGAGGCAATAAATAATCCAATTGTGCTAATTCAACTTGTAACTTTCCTTCTTTGGAGCGCGCACGCAAAGCAAAGATATCCAAAATTAATTGTACACGATCAATTACTCGCACAGCTAACGCTTCAGATAACAGTTGATTTTGACGCGGTGTGAGCTCATGATTAAAAATCACAAGATCCGCTTCATAGGCATCTGTTAATTGAATTAATTCTTCCAATTTCCCCTTACCAATTACGGTTTGTCGATCGACTTGTGGTCGTTTTTGTGTTAAAACAAACACCACTTCTCCATTAGCGGTTTCCGTTAAATTCGCCAGTTCTTCCATTGATGCAGAAAATGTCTGATAATTTTTTTCCGTCTCAACTCCTACTAGAATCACTTTTTCATGAGTGGTCATCGCCTACTCACTCTCCTTCTGTTGTAGCCATTCCGCTACTTCTTTTTCCAACTTGGGCAAATCTGTTGGCTGCTGAACCAAATCCCACCAATGCGCAGCCATTCGATTTCTAAACCAAGTCAATTGACGTTTGGCATATCGCCGCGATTGCTGTTTGACTGTTTCAACCGCCATCTCTAATGATTGTTCACCGGAAAAATACGGGAAAAATTCTTTATAGCCAATACCTTGAGCTGCTTGTGCATGTGGTTGCTGAAACATCTGTTTTGCTTCTTCCAACAGTCCTTCTGTCATCATTTGATCCACCCGCTGATTAATACGCTCATACAATAAAGCGCGATCTGTTTCCAAACCTAATAAATAATAATCATAGAGACGAGCTGGTTTTTCCTTCGGGGTCAAAATACTATAACCGGTTTTATCAAAGACCTCTAACGCACGAATGACTTTTTTGCGATTATTAAAATGGATACTGTCAGCCGCTAGAGGATCCTTTTGTTGTAATAACTGCCATAAGGCTTGATTCCCTTTTTCTTCCGCAAATAAATTGTACGTTTCTCTAATTTCAGGCGAGTCATCTATCTCACGACTTCCTAGTTGAAAATCATAAAGGAGTGATTGAATATACAAACCTGTTCCTCCAACGATAATTGGTAGTTTCCCTTTTTCAGTAATTTCTTTGATTTTTTGACGACCCTCTTTCTGAAAATCAGCAGCAGAATATGTTTCGCTGACTTCACGGCAATCAATTAAATGGTGAGGAATCTCTTCTTTTTCTGTTTCTGTGACTTTAGCGGTGCCAATGTCTAACGAGCGATAAACTTGCATGGAGTCACCGCTAATAATTTCACCATTAAATTTTTTTGCTAAAGCAATACTTAATGCTGTTTTCCCCACCGCAGTGGGTCCTACAATAACTAATACTTTCTCCAATTATGTTTCTCCTTCTTCTTGCCAATTTTGACGAGCAAATTTTGCTTCTTCAGGAAAATCCGTATGAACACCCGCCAATTTTAGCTGAAAACAATTTTCCATTTCTTCCATCCGATTAACAGTCCACGGCCGCAGCGGTTTGCCAATTGTGATAAGTTCTTTTTCATGAGCCAACATCCAAGACATTTTTGGATGTAAACTATCGACAAGCGCGAATGCCGGTCCTGCTTGACTTAAATCCTCTGCAGATTCATAAATAAAGGCAATTTCTGTCTTAGGATCAGCTTTTTTTAATTTAACTAAACTTGGAAAATAAAAACTGGAATATAAATAACGAAACGGCCAGTTTTTTTGATTCATTTGTTGGACGACTTTTTTCTCAATTCCTTCATAATGGATAATATCCGTTTTAAGTTCAATATTCAAAAAACCATTGAATTGTTCTTCTACAAGACAATTTAAAACATCTTCCAATGTTGGAACACATTGAACAGAAGGATTTTTCTGAAACCAGCTTCCAGCGTCTAGTTGTTTTAATTCGTTTAATGTTAACTGTTGGATTTCACCATGACCATCTGTCGTACGATCCACCGTTTCATCATGCATAACGATTAAATAACCATCTTTAGATAGGTGAACGTCTAATTCAATTCCTTCAGCACCAATACGAACAGCCTCTCTGAAAGCAATACACGTATTTTCAGGATGGGTGCCTTTACTTCCTCGATGTGCAATAATATCTGTCATGCTCTCACTCCAATCTTGTTTATTGTACCATTGGAGTGAGGTGGGTTCAAATATAGGAAAAACGAAAAGAAAGAGTAGGACATCAATCAAAGCGACTGATGTCCTACTCTCTAAGTCTTATAAACAATTTAGTCTCAAATCCGTCTTTTTATTCTCTTAATCTTTTAATTCATAATTAACGTATTTATCTAAACCAGATTGAATACTATATTTCGGTTTATAACCAATGGCACGTAATTTAGATATATCCGCTAAGGAATCTTTGATGTCCCCAGCTCGTGCTTCTTTGTATTCAACTGGCAAAGTGACTTTCATAATATCATTTAAAGAAGAAATTAACTCATTTAAATCGGTTGCTTTCCCTGTTCCGACATTATACACTTCCCCAAGTGATTGGTCAGAATGAGCGACAAGATTCAACGCTTGAACCACGTCCTCAACAAAGACAAAATCACGGGATTGTTTTCCATCGCCAAAGATATTGAATGTCACTTCTTGATTGGCTAATAAGCGTTTGTAAGAGTCCATCACAATCGAAATAACGCCAGAATAAGGCGAATTAGGATTTTGGTTTGGCCCATAAACGTTAAAGAAGCGAACAGCGCTTGTTGGAACATCATATAAATGACAATAGTTTAAAACATATTTTTCAGAAGCAAATTTATCCACTGCATAAGGCGTTAATGGACGAATTACTGATTCTTCCTGTTTTGGTAAAGTTGGCTCATCACCATAAACCGCTGCAGAAGAAGCAAACACCAAACGTTTTAAATCTTTCTGGTATTTCCGAATTAATTCCAGTAATTGTAACACACTCTCAAAATTCACTTGGTGTGTTTCCACTGGACGTGCTACTGAGTCTGCTACACTAGCAATCGCGGCTAAGTGAAAAATGTAATCGAACTGATACTCTCGCAGTACTTTTTCCATTAATTGTTGATCAGTCACGCTACCTTCAATGAACGTGATATTTTCAGATACATTTAAATTTTCAGTTTGGCCCATTGATAAATCATCAATGACCACAACTTGATTGTCTTTACTATAATAATTTGCTAAGGTTGAGCCGATAAAGCCGGCACCGCCTGTGATTAGGAATGATTCCACTTTTGTCCCTACTTTCTAAAATGATTAATTTATTGTATTTTATCATATTTTTAACCATAAAACATCGTTCCTTAACGAATAACAATTATTAATATATTACGAAAAAATCTCTTAGAGAATTGATATTCTTTCTTCATTAAGTTATGATTGCAACTGAATAAAGTTTTTATTTATCTTAGTAGAACCATTTTAATAAGGAGAACAGAACATTATGCAAAAAAAATCACGTTTAGAATATTCTATTATTAATTCTAGCATCTCAACAATAATATTTATTTTGACCATAGGAATTCAGTTTATTTCTAGAACGATATTCATTCGCTTTTTAGGAATTGAATACTTAGGACTAAACGGCTTATTTACAAATATACTTAGTATGTTGTCATTAGCCGAATTAGGTGTTGGAACCTCAATCATTTTCTCATTATACAAACCATTGCAACAAGAGGATACTGCAACAATTAAAGCTTTAATGCATCTATATAAAAAAATATACAATATAATCGGTATAGCAATAGGTATCATAGGTTGTTTACTCATTCCTTTTTTACCTGTGATAGTCGGTAAAGATGTAGGTATCCCGAATATTCAGCTTTTATATTTATTATTTTTAGCCAACTCCGTTTTCAGCTATTTCTTTACTTATAACCGCTCATTGCTTAATGCAGATCAGCTTGGATACCTCAATGTGATTAACACGTTTGCTTATTTAGTTGTCGCTACAGTTATTCAGGTGTTCGTATTATACACAACGGGCAATTACGCACTTTATTTACTTATTCAAATTATTTGTACAGTAATTTCAAACATTGATATTTCTCTGCGAGTAAAAAAAAGATACAAACACGTATTTCAATATCAAGAAATAAAAAAATTGGATAGAGAAACTATTAAGATTTTAAAACAAAATACCATTGGAAATCTTTCTAATAAAATTGGTTCTGTCGTTGTTTTGAGTACAGATAATATCTTAATTTCCATATTTGTTAATTTAGCTGCAGTAGGACGTTACTCCAACTATGTGTTAATTGTAAATAGTATTAAAGGTATTTTCAACCAGTTTACTAATTCTATAACAGCCAGCATTGGAAGCGTAGCCGTCTCAGATGACAGAGAAAATGGTCGTGAAATATTTTTTAGACACTATTTTATAAATTTTATTCTGATTTATTTTGCAACGATTGTTATGTTCTTATCTATACAACCATTCATATCTTGGTGGGTAGGCTCTTCTTACCAACTAGATAATTTCATTTTCACTTTAATCATCTTAAACTTTGTTATTGGCGTTTTTAGAAATTCTGCGCAAGTATTCATAGCTGCATATGGTTTAGCTTGGATTCAAAGATGGAAATCTGTTGTGGAGTCCATTTTAAACATCGTATTTTCTTTAATTTTCTTATTAATTTTCGATATGGGTATCGCTGGAGTTATTTTAGCCACTATCTTATCTTCTCTAACCTCAGTTTCTTGGTATGAACCTTATGTAGTCTTAAAATATGGTATTCATGATAGATTTGGCAAGTATTTGTTTGTCACTTTAAAGTATTGCATAGCCTTAGGATTAGGTATTCTAGCTACTTATCCATTATTTAGTTTGATATCTGCTACAACTCTTTTAAGTATTATATTGAGATCTTTAGCTGGAATTGTTATTGGAGCAATAGTCTTCGTTATTTTATTTTATCGCACAGCTGAATTTAAATTTGTAATAAGTATTTTTAACAGCCTTATCACTAAGCTCAAAAAAAGGCATTAATACGTTTTATTTATTATATGATGAAAAAAAGCTTTTTATTAAATGTTAGTAAATAAATATTGTAGAATCGTATCAAGAGGTCGGGACAGAAGTGTTTAACTGCGAGAAATAAGAAGGAATTTTCGAAAATTGTTCTTTAATTTTTGGAGAATTTCGGCTTATTTCCGAAAGAGTTGCTTCTGCTCCCGCTCTTTATCAATTTTTAAGCCTGGGACAAAAATCACTTTGGATTTTTGTCCCAGGCTCATTTTTACAACTCATCAACCCTTATTAACAAAGAGCAAAAAAACACCCCTATATTCGTTTGTGTTACAGGAGTGTCTTTTTATTTTAAATAATTTCTTAGATTTTAAACATGATAATAATGTGTACAAAATTCAATAGATTTTTGCTAAATTATCCTCTTTCTGAATCTTCTTCATCCTTGTCTAAACTAAAAGTTTTATCTATTAATAAGCTTTGAATGGCAAGCATACTTTTGCCGCGTTCAATACTTGTTAATTCTGGATCCGAAACTAATATTAAAAATTTTTCTTTATCTCTATACGTCCATAAAAAACGATTATTATCAAAAAAATCAATTTGTTTAATCATTTTTTCTTCCGCTGAATCGATAAAATTAGGTCCGTATAAAAAATTTACAGATGAATCTTTATCTAAATCATTATAATTTTTATTTAATGAATTGGATACTTTTTTATTCCACCAATCTAAAATCGATAAATTAGCCTTATTCCAAGACTCTAGGTCTTCAAATAAATAAACTCCTTCTTTTATTGAAGTCCCATCCATTCTTGTTCCTACATTAAAAACTACAGAACTAGTTAAACCAGATAGCTCTGCAACGTTGTTCTCATTATAGTCTAAAAATTTTATATCATATTTATTAAAATAACTAATGATATCACTTGTTCTTATAACTTCAAAATCGTTTTGGACAGCTTCTACTTCAGAAGAATCAATTTTAGTTGTCCCCACAGCAATACGATTCTTTTCATCCTTAATTCCTAAATAAAAATCTGTATCTTTAATGGAATCCATTTGGTATCGAATATGAAAATTCTGATCTTTATCGACTTTAACTTTGCCTGCTTTCCTGTTTATGTTAGCTTCTAAAGTACCTGGTTCACCATTCAAAAATTGTCCTTTGATCTCTACAACACCGTTGCCATCTGCTACAAATTCCTTTTGAGTGAAATGAATAATTGGATATTTTGCTTTACTACATCCACTCAATAAAATACTTACTGTAATAACTGTTAGAATTGTCCCAATTGTTTTTTTCATTTACGACTTACCTTCCTTAACCTCTCCAACTTAGCAAGTAAAAATGAACTGCCAAAACATATAATCATTGGTGCAATAAATGTTGGTTTCATAATAAATTGTAACCAGCTAGTAGCATCACTACGTGGAATAAACAAAATATTAGAAATACAAATCAATGCAATCGTAGATAAAAGTAAATTGTTTCTTTTAAAACTTACTACAAGAAAAATCAAAATAATTCCTAATAAAATACTAGCTATAAAAACCCCTATATATCCGTAATCTGCAAATATTTCTAACAGATAAGAAGAACCATTTCCATTTCCAGCTAAATACTCATCTTTACGATAAACATATGCCAAATTATGTGCCAAACTATTACTAATCATGCCTTTTTCCGGACTATTAGTGCTAGGCAATCCGATACCATTGAATAGCTTTTGACCAATAAATCCATACTTAAAAGAATCAATAAAACTTCCAAATGTATAATTTTTTACATCAATAAATGGTAGTTTGTCCAAAAAATCATGCCCAAATATAATTGTATCAAAAGAGGTTCCTTGTTTGAAGAAAAAATCAACAATTAATGAAAAAAATCCGTTTGTTTCAATTGAAGAATTTGCTCTAATATAGTTAAAAGCCCCCATCAATACAATCATTAAAGGTGTCGCTAGAATAATTACAATTTTTTCAAATTTACTTATCCATTTTTGAGAATCTTGTAAATAGTCTCTAATAATAAAATAAAGTAACGCAAAGATAATTTTTAAAATTAACGGGCCTCGCTGTCCCATTAAAAAAGTTGGAAAAGAGCTTATCACATAACTTCCTAATACCACGTAACTAATGCCTTTTTTGGGCATACAAGCTAAATAAATGCACACAACATAAGGCATCATTAAACCTAATACTTGCACATATGTTGGCAAGTTCGAAGAAAAAGATGCATAGAACTCTTCATATGACGTACTACGTACAAATATTAGTTTTTCCATATCACCATAAACACTTACAATCAATGTTATGAAATAAAAGACTAAACTAAATTTCATTAAATATATTCGATAAGTAGGATACTTTTGTTTTTCCAGCTTAGAATCAAAATCTTTAAGTCCAAACCTTTGAAATAACATCGCACCTATTAAGATGCCAATTAAAGTTAGATACAGAACATTCATCGCAAAATTTGATCCTGAATACCCCCAATGCCACCAAATTCTATTACGAAAGAAACTAATAAATGGACGACTTAATAAGAAGACAAAAATAGTAATATTAAAAAAGAAAAAAACTGATTTTTGTCCGAAATTTTTAAATGAATAAACCAAATTGCCTGTCCAAAAAAACATTACACCAAATAGTTGCCAATTGTACAACATCTTAGCTTTACCATAGAAAAAAAGAATAATCGATACAATTATACAGATGGTTTGAGTAATTGTATATATATCCAGTTTAAGCTTTTTTTTCATAATATTCTCCTAACAACTTTTTAAATTTTAACTATTCTTTTTATTATTTGCTTCTTGTAATTTAGGGAAACAAGAATACGCACACTTACTAAATTGTAGAGCACACATGGCTATCTTTCTAGCCTTAGTAAAATATTTATTTTTCATAATGAACAGAAAATTCTTCCTCAAAAAAGAAATAACCTCTTTTTGAATTATTTTTTCTTCTTCCGTTAACTGACTAGTAACCATTTTATCTAAAACAATAAAATTTGCCCAACATACACGTGTATGAACAACATTAGATAATTCAGGATACCGGTCTAAGATATATTTTTCATTTTCTTTCCAAACATTGATTGTATCTAAATCTTTCTTAGAAAAAAGATTGGTTGAAATACTATTGGCACGGTGAAAATAATAATATTTTTGTTGCGTATCAATAACAATTTTCTCTGTATGCTCTAGAATAGATAAAATAACTGCACCGTCTTCTGTAATCATGCCTACAGGGTATCGGATATCTTCAAAAATTTCTTTTTTATATAACTTATTCACGGCATGAACAGATACAACTTTAGCTTCTAAAATCATTTTCATTGCTGCTACTTTATCTAGTACTATATATTGCTGTTGTTTTTCTACAGGCTCTTTCCCCTCATAGACATCATAAATACCACATATTGATAAATCGGCATCTTCTTTTACGATATTTGTATATAATAATTCATACATATCATCTGCAATGTAATCATCACTGTCTATGAAACCTAAATACTCACCTGTCGCTATTTCAATTCCAGCATTACGAGCATCGCTCAGTCCTCCATTTTCTTTATGGATAACTTTTACCCGTTCATCTTGTTTAGCAAACTGATCACACATTGCTCCAGAACTGTCTGGAGAGCCATCGTCTACAAGAATCAATTCAAAGTCAGTAAATGTTTGAGCTAAAATAGAGCGTACACATTTTTCTAAATATTTTTCTACATTGTATACAGGAACAATAATACTAATTTTGGGCATATCAATTTCCGCTACTTTCTAAAATTTTAATTGTATGTTTTAATGGTTCTTCCATACTGTCGTACAATGGACGCCAACCTAATGCGTAGATTTTTTGATTGTCTAGTAGTGCTTTTGTTGCTTTAGAAAATCCTTGTTTTTCTTGGGCGGTGGCTTCTCCATGAATCACTTTTGTTCCAGCCACATTGGCTAATGTTTCCGCAAAAGTACGTAACGTAATATCGCAATGTTCGTTTGAAACATTGTAAGCTTCCCCTTTTTGCCCTTTAACTAATAAAAACAGAAGAGCAGATACAATATCTGCAACATATGCATAAGAATATAGTTGGGTCCCTGCACTTTTTAACACAATGTTTTCTTTATGGACTGCATTCATAATAAATTGAGAAGAAGCTTTACTATCCGAAAGTAACATCGTAGGCCCGAAAGTACGACTAATTCTTGGAATAACAACATCAATACCATATTTCTGAATATAGGCTTGACATAATGATTCACTTGCTCGTTTTCCTTCTGGATAACCGGCCCGTAGCGTGTTACAGTCAATATAGCCGCAATAGTCTTCCGTAAATTTATCAAGATCTCCACGATTTTCTCCATAGATTTCAACAGTTGATAAAAATAACACTTTTTCACTATTCGCTTTGACCGCATAATCTAAAATATGCTGCGTACCAGCAATATTGGTCATAATCGTTCCAATTGGATCACTGGCATATGATTTAGGATGTGTATTACTAGCACAATGCAACACATAGTCACAAGCTTCTGCTACCTGAATTTCTTCTATGACATCTCCGATAACTATATGGAATAACGGATCTTCTAGATAACTAGTAAATCGCTCTTCTAAACGCGACAATGTTCGTCCCATCGCCCAGATCGAAATATTCGCATTTCTCGTTTTATTTTGGTACATAAGCACATCAATTAAAAAGGTCCCAATCATGCCTGAAGCACCAGTTATAAAAACAGATTTATTAGTTACTTTCGTCCAATCTGGTGTCTTCTCTAAAACTCGTTCAACGTCTGATAAATAATTATCGTCTGTAAATAACATGGTATCCCTCCACTACTCTTCTTTCATTTTCAAGAAGCCTTTAAATAACTGTAAGTCATCTTGTGTAGTTAACTTAATGTTTTTATCTGAGCCTAAAGCAAAATACAATGTTTCGCCTAAATCCACCATCATAGTATTCGTGTATGACGATTCAGAAATACCAATATTCTCACGGAATGCTTTTTCGTAAGCCCAAGTTAATTTTTCAAATTTATAGGCTTGTGGTGTTGACACGCGACGTAATGTTTCACGATTAATATATTGTCGAGTTGTTTCCTCAGTTTCTTTTACAAAAATTTGTTCATTATATGGCAACGAAGTCACTGCATTACCGTATTCTTGACACTTAACAATTACATCAGATAAAACTAATTCATCAACTAATGGACGAATTCCGTCATGGATAACAATAGTATCTTCTGGGTTTGAATGTTCTTTTAAGAAATTAACCCCATTATTAATTGATTCTTGACCAGAATTTCCTCCTGGAATAATCCATTGTAATTTGTCAATATGGTACTCTTTTGCATAGGCATCTAGTGTTTGTTCCCAACCTTTTTTACACACAACTAAGATTCGATCAATGAGTGGATGCTTTTGAAAAGATTCCAATGTGTAGATAATTATCGGTTTTTCCTCTACCATAATAAATTGTTTAGGAATCTCCTGCCCCATTCGTTTGCCGACCCCACCGGCAATAATTAAAGCTGTAATCATTTGATACAAAATCCTTTCTCTAACTAGTCAACCACTAGTTTTATTTCAATTTTGTTTAACTTATATATTCATCAACACAGCCAAAACTGCATTCAATCTTTTATATTTTCTCATAACTAACAGTAAGTTTCAATAATTTATCGTAGACCTTAATCGAACTGTAAATATTTTTGTTCGTTATTTTAATACAAAAATTACGGACAAACGATAAAAACTCTATACTTTTTGATTTACAAAAAACATCTCAAAACTCTGTAGAATTCAAATAGTAGAACTCAAGCCGTATTTAGAAGTGAGTAAAAATAGGCTTAAATGCCATTTGTCACGGATACAAGTATTTCAGAAAATACTATTTTTTATTCAAATACGTTAAATAGACCATAACCATATGTTTGATAAAAAAATAATTTCATAATAAGAATCACTTAATAAAAAATGAAGAAGCCAGAGGGTTTTCTCCTCTGACTTTTACGATGTTCACTATTTTTATTTACCAATACTATTTGACAAAGAACCTCGATAGATTGTTTGTTCGTTACCTTTATAAACTTATTCTATATTTTAAAGGCGCGGCTATCCAACCAACCGATTGTTTGTCCATTTATTTGAAATTGATAAGCCGTAACACCTGTTGATAGTTTAGCGGATTGAATGATCTGCACATTTTGATTTGCATATAGAGAGCCTAAACCTATTTTTTCTCCATCTTCTGCTGTATTATTTGGTTTTGTATATAATCCATGCTTCGATGAAGCTACTGCATCGCCTATTTTGGCTTTGCGACTCGTTTTACTATACGTGGCTTTATCTAATGTAGCTGTAAATGCTCGTTTGTCCATCCAGCCTGCATCTTTTCCACCTACTGTAAAATGGAGTAACTCTGTCCGGCTTGTTTTGGCATATCCTATGATATGAACACTTTGGTTCGCATATTTATCTCCCATACCGATATTAACGATCCCAGGAGCTGTATTCATAATTCCATTAAACACGCCATGTTTTCCTGATTCAGCTGCTGGTTTTACTTTTGCCATGTAATCATAGCTTTTTTCATCTAGCAGCTCATCATACACATTGCTGAAGGCACGGCTGTCCAACCAGCCAATTGTTTGTCCATTTATTTGAAATTGATAAGCCGTAACACCTGTTGATAGTTTAGCGGATTGAATAATCTGCACGTTTTGATTCGCATATAGAGAGCCTAAACCTATTTTTTCTCCATCTTCTGCTGTATTATTTGGTTTTGTATATAATCCATGCTTCGATGAAGCTACTGCATCGCCTATTTTGGCTTTGCGACTCGTTTTACTATACGTGGCTTTATCTAATGTAGCTGTAAATGCTCGTTTGTCCATCCAGCCTGCATCTTTTCCACCTACTGTAAAATGGAGTAACTCTGTCCGGCTTGTTTTGGCATATCCTATGATATGAACGCTTTGGTTCGCATATTTATCTCCCATACCGATATTAACGATTCCAGGAGCTGTATTCATAATCCCATTAAACACGCCGTGTTTTCCTGATTCAGCTGCTGGTTTTACCCTTGCCGTGTAATCATATTGTTTTTCATCTAAAATTACATCATACTGTTTTCCACCACTAGATGTAAATCGTCCAGTGTAATCAGCATTAATATCAAACACACCTACGCCGATATCAACACCTGGAATCGTTAATAAAGAAGACCATTGCCATGCCGCATAACCTTCATTTTTGTGCCATAACTGATCTGCAGTCGGTTCAAAAGGATACTGAGCAATCCAAATATTTTCAGTCCCTAGTTGTGTAGGCGATAAAACTCCTTCTGTAAACCAGGCTGCCATTGAATAATGTAATACATTCGTAAAGCCTCTTGCTTTTAATTGATTGGCAAAAGCAATTGAATTAGCTGTCAATTGTCCATTATTCATGCTACCTTCTTCTGCATCATTAATCATTAAAGTGTCTTTTGATAATCCAGTATTAATTGCTGTATCGGCAAAGTAGTTTGCTTCTTTTATTGCCTGATCTTTTGTTGTAAAGTGACTATAGTGATAGGCGGATACTTTTATTCCCACTGCATTTGCATTTTGAACTTGTGCAAATCTTTCTGGATTTTGATAAGTTGTCGCTTCGGTCATTTTAACGACCACTCCGCCTATCCCATAACTTTTCATAGTTTGATAATTTGCTACACTTAAACTACCATTCCAAGAAGATACATCGATAAAGTTTTTAGGCGGACGATTTGCCTCTGTTATGCTAATAGGATCACCGTAGGCATATGCGGCTCTTTTTCTTCTCGTTCCTTTCATTCCTGATCCCATAGGTTTGTTCATATCCTCTGTTATTACGATTTCGTCTTCATCTTTCTTATTAGCTTCTGAAGAACTAGTCGTTTCCGAAGTTTCTTCAGCATCTGTTGATTGCCTAGTGTCTGTAGCACCACTCGTGTCCAAACTATTTTTTGTTTCCGAAGGAACTGATGATAAGGTGCTAGAAGAACTTTCTGTCGAAGTTTCCTCACTAGATGACGTAGAGTTTAGTGTTTCTGCTGTATCCGCAGAAATTACTTCTTCTGCACTTTCACTACTTGATGCATCGATTGCATACACTATTGATGAACTAGGAACCAATGTTGTCAGCATTAGCATTGTAATAACAGATATTTTATTTATTCTCTTCATTATTTATTTAACCCTTCTTTTTACGTATTCTTTACAATTAATCCTCATTTAATTATAGTATGTAAATTTTACTTGAAACCAACAATTTTTTACTTTTCAAATTGAAATTTCTCAAAACTGATTAGAATGAGCACTAGTTTCAAATAATTTTCTAATAAATTTTAGCTTACGTCAAGAAAATCTTGCTAACTTTTTTTTACTATTTTATTTCTAAACTTTATCTTTTTATTACATTGATTGTGTTATTTATTTTTTTACAACAAAATGCTGAACGCTATTTATAGATAACGTTCAGCATTAGTATAAATAATTGAAGTTTTTAAATATATTCTGTATACGATTTTTTAGTATCAACAATTAGCGCTTCATGATGAGGTTGACGATCTTCCTCTGGTGGCAATTGCATATAATCTCCAAAAACTTGTGTCAAATAGCGATTGTATCCCACTGGTATTGGCATTTTTGTATCTTCAAATGGAACAAAAATAGCAGATTTAAAATCTTCTAAATGATAAATATTGCCCATGTAGCGTGGTCCGACACATAATTCAGTGACATAAGGAGTTGAACCAAAGGAATACTTGGTCATTCTTTTTTCAGCGAAGCGCCAAATATGATAGCGAATTTTGCTTGAAGAAAAAATCCCTAATAAAACCTTGCTTCCTGTAGCCATCAGACCACCATGTTTTTCTGGAACAACTTGCGAACAAAATAACGCATAAATCAGTGCCCAAAACTTTTGAATTTTTCTTCGCAATTTCCCTTCTGGCGCACCATCTAATGGAAAAATATCAATTGGTAAACCATGAGGGATATCTAAATCCTCTTGATAGGGTTTAATAAAAGTAGTGGCAGTATCCCTAATAGTTATAAATGAATTATGATCATTATATGTTTTAGAAGCAACTAATAATGGATATCTATTTATGTCTGCTTTCTGCGGCCATAGCTTTTTTAATTTTTCATAGTCTGGTCGTGGCATAAAAAAATCCAAATCATCATCCCACGGAATAAATCCTTGACTGCGTACAGCACCAATACAACCACCGCCACAGAAATAACATAATAAATTATTTTCTTGACAAAATTGAACAAAATATTTGGACATAGTTAATGTTACAGCTTGTATTTCTTTTAAATCTGTCTGGGTCATCTCTTGCATAATTTTACCTCAATCTTAATCATTATCTTTCCTTAAAAACTTCTCATAAAATTTACCTCGTAAATTATTCGGCATCAAACTTACGACAACATGTGCACTGGAACTCACAAAAAAATCTTTAAAACTACCAAGTCCTGCTTGATAGATTGCTTTGCGTCCTTTTAGTCCTGACTTAAAATACTGCCAACCACCACGCCGTGCGTACATATCACTGCCTGTTCGAGCATAGACTAAATGTTCAGAAAGGTTCTGAGCTTCCTTTCCTTTTTTCAATAACCGCACCCACAAATAATAATCTTCAAATCCTGACATTGGCAGATAGTTACCGACCTCTAAAATGTCTGACTTCTTATACATGACAGTCATATGATTAAACGGGTTTCTTCTTTTGGAAAATTCACGAATATCCTCATTAGAACTGGGAAGGTTACGATAACCCAAAACATTTTCTATGTTCCCTTCAAATTCGATAATGTTAGAACCAGCAATGACCAAGTTAGGATTTTTTTGAAATAATTGCCACTGCTTTTCAATCCGATCCGTCTTCATAATATCATCTGCATCCATTCGTGCAATCAGTTCATTACGACAAACTTTAACCCCTTCTGCCAACGCTTTACCTAAACCAACATTTTTTTCTAGAGGTAAAACATGAAGCACTTCTGGATACGTTTCTTTATATTTATCTACAATGACTGTCATTTCTTCAGTTACAGGACCATCTTCTACTAATACTATTTCATCGACTTTTACAGTTTGATTAAAAATACTGTCTAAACATGCAATAACATATTCAGGACGCTCTTTTATATAAATGGAAAGTAAGACACTTACTGGTACCTTTTCCATTTCTTCACCCCTATTTCTTTTTTCATCCACGCTTGTATATTTTTACATAGAATACCTAATTTTTCAAGCTTTGTTAGAAGTCTCTCTTTTTTTTCAAAAAAAGAGGAGCTACTGCTCCTCTTAACGGTAAATTCTAATAGCATTCTCTTTACAATAATCCATCGTCAATTCTTCACGTTCTTCAGACTCATCCAATCCTCTTGATGATACTTTATCAAAGAGAATTTTGATGGTTTGAAGCAGAATTTTCATATCCAACAGTAATGAATAATTCTTGATGTACAGTAAATCAAAGTTCAATTTACTATTGTAGTCAGAAGCATACTTCCCATAAACTTGGGCATAGCCAGTAATCCCCGCACGTACATTGTGACGTAAATAGTAATTCGGGTTTTCCTGATTAAATTGATCAACAAAGAATGGTCGTTCAGGACGTGGTCCGACAATGGACATATCCCCGCGAATAACATTGATTAGTTGTGGCAACTCATCAATACGTAAAGCGCGCAAGTATTTACCAACTGTAGTGACGCGACTGTCGTTACTTGTAGATAAGACTGGACCTGATTTTGCTTCCGCTGTTGCCGACATCGTTCTAAATTTTAAAATCGAGAACTCACGTTGATCTAATGTAATCCGAGTTTGTTTGTAAATCACTGGTCCCGGTGAGGTTGCTTTGACTAAAATTGCTGCAATAAGCATTAAGGGGGAGGTAATCACAAATAGGCAAACAGAGACTAAAATATCGAATAAACGTTTAATAAAATTCTCTTCTGGTTGAATTTCAAAATTTGAGACTTCGATAATACTTTCATCTTCAAAGTTCATCATGTTTGGTTTTAACATAATTAGATTTTCAAAACTTGTATCTAAAAAGATTTTTTTCTTGTGTTTGACAATTAATTGATACAATTTTACTTTTTCGTTCTCATCAACATTACTTGAAATATAAACAATATCGATTTCATCGATAATTTTTTTTAAGTTTTCATAGTAATTACTGACAACAACACTCGTTACTTTATGCTTGTTATTTTTATCAGACATAAAGTTTTGAATTGACCGCATGACTTGATTTTCTTTACCTAGTAAAACAACTTTTCGCTCATTGCTGACCTTTAAGTAAAGATAATAAACAAGAATTCGCCAAAAACTTAGAACAATAATTCCGATTATAAAAGAATATCCTAAAACAGAACGCGGGAACGTAAACCAACGTCCGGCAAATGTCACAATCATAATCGTTAAAGTCATTAAAATTTGACCAATCACCGTGACAAAAATGATGTCACTAATTTTGCGATTATAAAAAATATACGCACCTAACAACAAATTCAAAAAGATAAAAAAGATTGAAATATAAATTGCAGATTTTTCATAAGCCACAAAGTTAAATGATGGTATTGCTCGGCCAAATTTCATTATAAATCCTAAGATGATTGATAAATTATAGAGCAAAACGTCTGCTAAAATAATTACAATCCGTCTTGCATTACTCCATTCACTTTTTGATGTCATTAAAAACTTCCTCTCTTCACTTCCAGTAATTACATTATTTGTAATAACATGCAACCCCTATATTACCATAATGTCAGCGGACAAGAAAGTTCTATAGGATGAAAATTATCTGCGATGTCTTTGGACACGACTTAATTCTTCAGGTTGGTCCCAGCCCTCTTCGTCAACAGGTGCTATCGGGCGCTCTTCATTGCTAACAGGACTTGTTTGTTTCACTCGTTTTCTTCTTTTAGGTGTCGTTGGTCTTTCATGTCTTCCTCGTTTTTTCTCTGGCCGGAAGTAGAAGGCTAGCCCAAGGAAACTATAAACAATCGGCATCCAATGAGGCGCTAATAAAATATCTTCCATAAATGAATGAATCCAGATTAAAAGGAAGCCTAAAAGTAAACTAACTTGCAAACGATCCAATGTTTTTTTGCGGAAACCAATCAATAAAATCATACTGACTAAAAAACCAAATAAAATCAGATAGCCAATGACACCAAAATTACTTAACGTAAATAGAAAAGCATTATGTGTCCCCAGCGGTTTCCATGAGGCCACAAAAGGCTCCATACCGACTTTAATATGTTGAGGATCAGATAACCATTTAGCAAAAAACTCATGCCAAATTCGTTCTCTTCCTGTAAATAAATCCACAGTATCCGATTCCGCACATAAGTAAAATAACAATGGTCCCAATGCAGCTACTCCGACAAAACCAAACAGCCAAACTTTCGAACGTTGCAAGAAACGTTTTGGTAAAAGATTATCCACCAGAATAAAACCAACTAAAATGGCAAAAGAGGTTTTTGATTGACTGACCCATGTACCTAAAACACCACCAATGTATACAGGTAAAAGCAGCAGGTTAAAAACCTTATTTCTATATGCTTTGATCAAACTACTGGCCATCATTGTTGAAAACATCAATGTTGCACCAATCGTATTGGTATTAATCCAAATACTTTCTAGTTTATTTGATTCTTTAAAAATTTCGTCTGCTGGAATCAACTGTGGCAACTCCACGGACATCCGATACAAAGTCGCACTCAAAGCAACTAAAGAGACAATTAATAAAAGCGTTTGATCCATACGGTCAAAGACACAAACTTTAAAACAAAGGACCAACAAAATAATTAAAGGAATCATTGTATCTGTTTGCATCGTGCTATGACGGATTGATTCCGTAAAGTGAAACAAGAGCCAGGTGGCTAGCGCCAACGCTACGGTCAGCCAGTCAATAAATTTTAATTTCGTACAATTTAATAGCAGTACAAGTATTACTGCTATTAATAATAAAATTGAACTATTGGCATACATATATTTTGTGACTGGCGCATCAATTCCTACGACCCACATCGTATACGAGCCGATCATTGTAACTAATAAAATAAGTCGACCGATTCTATTCAATACTTTTCCCATATTCAAACCTCATTCCATGAATGAATCACTAGTCGTTTATTCGATAAATATATGCCCCGTTCTGATCAGGTCCATATAATTTTTCAAAATGAATCGTTGGTGTGTCTAACGGTTCTAATGGTTTATAAACGACCGCATATTTAATCCCATATTCTTTTAATTTTTCTGGAGATAAACGAGCAATAATCGCATCTTTTTGCATCAACTCTAAAACAGGGGTCTGATTTCCTACTTCAACATTGATGTGCGCATAGCGATTATAAATAAATGTGTCTTTTCCTTTTGGATCTAATGGTTTCCAAGCCTCTAAGTCAGGTGTAAAAGCAACACCGTTAAATGTATGCACACCTAACATTGGCAAATAGCCATACATCAAGCGTTCGCCCACCCACAATTGGTTGGGGTCTTTTTTGTTAATTTCTTCCACTTCTACCGCTAATTTTTTTCCATAGACAGCAGAAACGCCTCGAGAAATTGGATTAACAAAGGCACCAGAAACCATAATGATTCCTAATAAGACAAGGACAAATAACGTGCGCCAACGTTTAAATAAAGCAACAATTAAAACGGTAGCGACAACTAAGACACCAATGATGTCCATTCGTGTAACGTATAACCGTAAATTGCCCGTATATAAAACAAAGAAATACAGAACAACATTTAATCCTAGCGCCCCTAACCAGGCCATCATTGGAATTTTTGCTTGGCGATTCCATAAATAATCGATGAACCATAAACTCAACAACACAGCGGCAAACCCGAAGGATAACATCGCCCGTTGTTCTGGCACATAAGACCACAATGTCAACTTAGCAAAAATTGTTGGAAATTGCACGCTCATCCAAACTAAGTTAAATAAACAATACACGAATAAGACAAAACCGTAAATGTTTTCTTTGATTTTTTTATAAAAAATAAATGGTGAGAGCGGCAAAATAACAAAAAATAATTGATAAAAACTACTGATTTCCGAATTATTTGAATATGGAACATCTTGAAACGGCATTTTCCAATTTGTTAAAAATAACAAAATATCGCGTTTAGGCATATCGCCACCTAAACTTACCCGTTTTCCTGGATAAGCGGTATCCATTACTGCTTTTAAGGAATCCAATGAGCCATATAGCGATCCGCCAACAATAATCGCCGTCATCAAGAGTGCCCCACCTATCAGGACCCCATCCCACTTATCCAACTTAATTTTTTTACGAAATTCTAAAAAGAATAAAATTAAAAATAATAAAATCAAATAACCAAGTGGTACTTGTAGCGCAGGATAAATAACTAAAACAAATCCTGAGGCCATAATAACAGCCGTTATCGCACAAATGACACGACGTCGAACACTACTATGATAATAGAAATAATTATAAATTCCCACTAAAAAACCTAAGCCAAAAAATACTAAATCTCCAACTGGCGAGACAAACCACCATTGAAGGGCCGAAGAAAACGGAATCCAAACACTTGCTAACAAAGCTAAATATTTATTCCGCCGTGTGACGATCAAACCAATTTCAAAAGAGAATAAAATCAAACCAATTAATTTAAGATTCCAATACCAAGATAAGCCATATTCTTTACCTAGTAGCACGTAGCCCCAAGTAAAAGGTTTCGCTAACGTGGCCAAATTCCACGCTGGCGAATTATAGCCTACCACCATGTCTTGACCATTTAACGTAATCACATCATTATGTGTTTTCAAACCCGTTTGTGTTTGCGACAGACTAAATGGGGTTTGAACGAGCCATTCATCCGAACGAACACCTCTTGGTTCACCAGCAATTAATGAACTTTTTTGGCCATCCGCATATTCAGAAACATACGCATCCCACATGTTTAATGAACTACCATGGACTTTAAAGGCGACCAGTAAAATAAAAATGACTGCCGCTAGCAGATAGCGCCAGCGTAACAAATGATCAACCAAGCGAGCGCTCTGCTCAGCTTGGTTGCGTAATGGTTGTTTTTCTTTTCTTGTAGTTAGTTGTTGTTCCATCTTTTCGCTCCATTTCGTCATCCGCAATTGCATCTAGTCAATTCGTAATGAAAAGTTGGGAATATCCCTTGTCAGATTAGGATTATAAAATGGATCATTTTCAATTAAAGGTCCCCATTTTTCTTCCATCATCACTTTTTCTTGTTCAAAACGTTTTTTCTTTTTGCCTTTATCATCATATCCACGAGTTTGAGATTCAAAATGATAAAGCTCTGCTTCATGAAGCCAAACATTGTCACGTCCTAAAGCTTGGACTTTCAGGCATAAATCAACATCATTGAAAGCTACGGTAAACGCTTTTTCAAAACCACCAACTGCATCAAAATCTGCTTTTTTCATAAGTAAGCACGCGGCAGTTACTGCTGAATAATTAACATTAATAGCTAACCGACCAAAATAGCCTAAGTCACCATGGGGATAACCATAATGACCATGTCCAGCAACACCACCTAATCCTAAAATAACGCCTGCGTGTTGGACCGTATTATTTGGATACAATAATTTCGCACCTACACAGCCAATCCGTTCTTGCTGAGCAAATGAAACCATCAAAGTTAACCAATTCTCTGTAATCACTTCGGTATCATTATTTAAAAATAATAAATACTCTCCGTGCGCTTTTTTCGCTGCACGATTGTTAATAGTTGAGAAATTGAATGGAATATCGATTGATTCAACGAAAAAGCGGCCAGGTAATTGTTGTTCAAATTCTGCATACAATTCGTGCATTTTTGGATCTGTACTTCCATTATCAGCCATAATAATCTCGTAATTTTGGTAGGTTGTTTTTTCAATAATCGATGAAACACAACGTTGTACGTCTTTATAGCCATTTTTAGTTGGAATAATAATTGAGACTAACTTGTCGGATTTAATGTCATAATAAACATCGTATAAGCCATTCGCCGCCCCATGCGTTGCACGACCATTAATACCTCGACGAACGAGCGCATCTTGCACGGCTCTTAGCCCCGCTTCAAAAGCATAACCTTTTGAGCCCTGATCCACCGCTGTTGAGGTTGGTAGCATCCGCCAATAGTAAAGAACTTTTGGAATATGTTTGATGCGTTCTTTTGTCGTTTTTTCAGTGAATCTTAAGACTAAATCGTAGTCTTGAGAACCTTCGTAACCTTTTCGAAAGCCACCAATTTCTTCTAGAATACTCCGACGATACACGCCTAAATGCGAAATGTAATTGGTTCCTAAAAGTAAATCAGGTGACCAATCTGGTTTAAAGGCTGGATCAGAACGATTTCCATCCATGTCAATCTTATCTTCATCACTATAAATTAAATCCAGTTCTGGGTTTTCATTAAGCACTTTAACCACTTCATAAAAAGCATTGATCGCTAATTCATCATCGTTGTCTAGTAAGGCGACAAATTCTCCGGTAGCAATCGCTAAAGCAGAGTTGGTTGCTTCGGAAATATGACCATTTTGTTCACGAAAGACGACCCGAATTCGCTCATCCAATTGCTGGTACTCTGTTAAAATCTTTTTGACATTGGGATCTGTTGAGGCGTCATCGGCCATACATAATTCCCAATTAGTATAGACTTGATTCAAAATAGAATCAATGCACAACCGAAGCCATTTTTCTTCAACATTATACACTGGCATCGCAATGGAAATTTTAGGTTGATAATGAAATGTTGCGATTTCTTGCGTCATCGCTTCTATGTCTAGTACTTCATTTCTAGCTAACCAGTTAGGATACGAAGCTTGATTTCTTAGTTTCTCAATTTTCGCTCGTTGAATGGTATGAGAAATACCATTTTTAGCCATATACTTAAATCCTTTTTTGGCTTTTATCCAGAGACGAGTCACTTTATCTTCTGTCCCTGGAATCACTGGATATTTTTTATTCAAGGGAAAATCCACCGTTACAACATGTGCTGATGATTGAAAATGAAAAGGGAGTACTTTTTTTTGTTTAATTCCTTCAAGTGTAACAACAAAGCCAGCTTCAATCGCAGGCTCTGTTTGATAAATTTGATTAACATCTTCACGTAAAACGCGCTGAATGTTATAAGCGGACACTTGGTTTTCATTATTAATTGTGAAAGTTGGGCTTTCTTTAGTGATTGTATCTAACGCCCAACCTGTAATGGTCAAATTATTTGTTGCTTTGTCGCGATAGATACTATCAAAGATCACCTTAATGTCTTCATTCATGTGCATTCTCCTTATAGATGTTTCGGATTTCGGTAGGGATCAACTAAAGCTTCCGCGGTCCATTTTTCCGCAAGTTCTTTATAAGATCCTTTTTTATCATGGTTTTGCATTTTTTCGTCTGCTTTCAAAATTGCATAGGACACATATACATTTCGTTTACCAGCGCTAGCAAATTGTAACGATAAATCGACACCCATCCATTCTTTTCCTAAGTTTTCGTTAATTCCTTCTAAATTTAGGTAAAGTTGTTTGTTGAATAGTAAGCAGTCTTCAGTTGCTGCTTGAATATTTCTTGGTAAAGCAATTCTGTAATAGTAACCTAAGCTTTTACCAGGGGTGCCTTTTTCGGGATAAAGTAATCGACCTTTGTCTGTATCAACTGATACTCCTACTGTTTCCACGCGATAGCGTGCGTCAACTACGCGGCCAGTCACTAAACCAGAGGTCTCTTGTTGACCAATGTTCATTAACTCTTTTAACCAATCATTTTTCGTTGGTACCAATCCAGCATTTAATAAAGCTACATATTCTCCCTTAGCAGCTTGAATCATGCCATGACGAGTTTCTGTTGAAACATAACGAAGACGGTCATTTTGGATATTTATTTGATTCTCGAAGCGTGCAGGCAATAGAATTTCATAATTTGTATAGGCAGTTTTTTCTAATAATTGACGTAAGTAGCTACTCATATTCTCTGTATCATTCGTAATAATCAATGATACCATCGGCACATGATCATAAAGATAGTTAATTTTATAGGAACCATAAAATTCGGCAATCTCTACTTGTGCTTTTAAGCCACGGCGTTCCGTTGCCGCTTGGACCGCTTTTTGACCAGCTACATAGGCGTAACCTTTGCTTTCAGGGTTTAGAGCAGTCGATGATTCAATGGCACGCCAATGATACATCATACCAGGAATATGCTTGATTTTCGTTGCTTGTTCCGTTGCTCGTAATACGAAATCATAGTCTTGAGCGCCGTTATATGCTGAGTTCAATCCGCCTACTTTTTCTAATAAATCACGTTTCACAACAACAAAGTGTGTAATGTAATTATGGTTTAAAATCAGTTCTGGATTCCAGTCCGATTTGTAAAACGCGTTGAAGCGACGACCATTTTCTGTAATTTTATCTTCATCAGTATAAAGAAAATCAATCGTTGGGTCTGTATTTAAAGCTTTGACCACTTCATATAATGCTTGTGGCGCTAATTCATCATCGTTATCCATGAAACCAACAAAATCGCCAGTAGCAATCGACAAAGCTGAGTTAGTTGCTTCTGAAATATGTCCGTTTTCTTCGCGATAAATAACTTTGATTCGTTGATCTAGTTCTTTATATTTTTCTAGCATGGGCTTAATATGTTCGCTTGGCGATGCATCATCTGCTAAACATAACTCCCAATTTTCATAGTACTGATTTTGTAAAGAAGAAACGCACGCTGCAAGCCATTTTTCTTCGACATTATAAACAGGCACAGCGACAGAAATTTTAGGCTGAAATTGGAACGTTTTAATTTCCGCTAAAACTGCCTCCACGTCAACAGGGGATTCTGCTTTTTCTTGTCGTTTAAAGTACCACTTCACTGAGCCCATCAAACCACGTGTCTGAATCGAACGCCATGCTCGATCAAATTTCGTGCCCGGTTGAACCATGTTTGGACGCTCCACCACGTATTGAACCTTCTGGCCTGATTTGGTATCAATGTTTAACGTGTAGGCTGGTAAATCTTCTGGATCTTTAATCGTAATGACAAAACCATAATCTTGATCGCCTTCTAATTCAAACATATCAATAACATCCCGACGATATTCTGTTTCCACCGTATAAGTGACTGATTCACTAGCTTCTGCAATGCTGAATCTTAGCGGATAATTTGTTTGTTTGTCATACGCCCACCCTCTGATAACAGAAACGTTATTTTCTACATCGCGAGCAATATCATCAATGGTTAAATTAATCATTTTATCAAATTTAGTTAACGTGATTCGTTTATATTTTCCAGTAGGCATAGGAGCTGTCTCCGTCTGTTTATTCATTTCTTCTAAAAATTGATTTCTTTCATCTAACAGTGCATGAATAAAGGTATTTTCACGTTCTGAATAGTTGCCTTCAAAGAAATAATCAATGTCTACTGTCAGGTCTTTGCCTGCCATTTGTGCATCGGTTACTTCGATTACAGGTACTTGCGTATCTAAGAAATAATAGACATTCTCTTGTACCAGAAAAGCATTCGTGGCTGCGACTGGGACTGTCTGGCCGTCTATCGTCATGGATAATTTGACAATTGCCCCCGTTAAACTTGGGAATAATTTTATCAGTTGGACGTCTTCTGGTATCTTCAGTTGGAACTGTTTTGTTTCAGGTTTTTGTAAATCAACTGGTTGATCCAACTCAGTCTCTTTTTCTTCGCCGCAATTAATTAAAATATGAACGTTTTTTTCATTGTATGAATTTACAGGTGTCACTCGCTCTGGCTGTTCTACTGGTTCAGCAGTCAAGGCAAAAAAGTACTGATACACTTCGCCAAAGGGACGCGCTTTAAAAGCTGCTTGTACTTCTACAGGTAACGCTTCATACGTCGTAGGAATTTCGTTGTAGCCAACTTGATTAAATGTAAAATCTTCTTTGGCAATGTATAAACCAACTTCTGCAAAAACTTTTTCAAATCCTTCTTGTAAATAGAATGATTTATGCGTAGCATCCAACAGCCCAGTTTCATTCCATGTTAAACGATTATTAAATAAATCAATTAAGACCGAATTATGCGCCAAATTAGGGAAAGTGATTAAGATTTGACCACCTGGTTTTAAAAATGGTTTGACTTTTGCTAAGGCGCTTTGAGGATTCATTAAATGTTCCAACACATCTGCAAAAACGATATAATCAAACGTCTTACCAGCAAAGTATTCGACCCAATCATTTTCATCAATATTGCCATAAAAGGCATCTGTTGAAAATTGACTGACATGATCATAAAGTTCTTTGTCTAATTCAACAATTGAGACCTGGCACTTTTTTTCTTCCATCAAATAGCTAGTCATTCGCCCATTACCTGGACCAAATTCCAAGACATCACTATTTTCTTTGATTTGTGCTACGATTTTCCCAACACTGGTACTCTCGTCTGTTTCCATTTCAAAATCATACTTCATCTTTTGTCGTATCCTTCCATTTATGATCTAAGATGACAATTCCTTCTCCGGCATAACGACCGGTAATAAACATCGTCACGTATTTTGTTTTGTAGACTAATGGGACTGTTGCATGTTCCTCAAAGAAAGCAATATCAAAATAATATTCACCTGTTAATAATGACATTTTTTCATATTCTAAATAAAAAACATTCCGTCCTTTTTTCCAAGGAATTTGCACGCCATCTAACAACGTATTTAAGCCACAGACATAATGATTGTCCACTGTTCGAATAGCGACCCCACAAACAGGCTTCTTAATTTGGTCATTTTTGACAGTATATTCAATTTTTACAATCACTTTTTCATCTTGCGTTACCATTTCTAATGGTTCATAATCCGCATTTAAAAGTTCCGCATGATCCACTTCAATAATATCTGGTGTTGGGGTTTCATCTTTCATGGTCGCTTCGCGGTCAACCGTTTTAATTGATTTCTTTTTCAAAAAGTTTTCGTAGTTGGTCGTCACGTCCATCGTATCTCCATATTCAACGACTTTCCCGTGTTGCAACCAAAAAGTTCTGTCACAAAAACGACGAATGGAGTTTACATCGTGAGAAACAAATAAAATTGTTTTACCAGAATTTTTAATTTCCGTAAATTTTTCCATACATTTTAATTGAAACTCTAAATCCCCGACAGCCAACGCTTCATCGACAATTAAAATATCGGGATCCACGTTAATAGCTACCGCAAAAGCCAAGCGGACAAACATACCACTAGAGTATGTCTTAACTGGTTGATACAAATGATCGCCGATGTCAGCAAAATCAATGACATCTTGGACACGCTCTTCCATCTCTTCTCGGGAAAAACCCAAGACCATTCCATTTAAGAAAATATTTTCATATCCTGAATATTCAGGGTTAAAACCTGAACCTAATTCAAGCAACGCTGAAATTTTCCCATTAATCACCATGGACCCGGAGGTTGGCGTTAATACTCCTGTAATAATTTTTAACATGGTTGATTTTCCAGAACCATTTTCGCCGACAAAGCCAATCATCTCGCCTTTTTTAATTTGCATCGTGACATCGTCTAACGCATAAAACAAATCGTGGTAGGATTTTTTGGTTGGACTAAGCGCTTCTTTAAACCGATCGGACGGCTTTTTATACATGTTGTATGTTTTGGTAATATGTTGGATATCGATTGCATATTCTGACATGTCGTTCTCTCCTTATAGTACATCTGAAAAATGTGGTTTTAAGCGTCTAAACACGGTTGAGCCAATTAATAGTAAAACAATAGTAACTCCCCAGAAATATAAGCTATATTGCCAATGTTCCCAGAACCATGCACCGCCTAAATAAGATTCGCGGTATCCTTGAACAATATAATATAATGGATTGATTTTTAAGATTGTCGCAATCATTCCAGTTGGTTGCCATAAAATTGGTAATGTCCACATAACTGTTTGCATAATGATATTGATAAATTGCATAATATCAGGTAAAAATGGTTGTGTTGAAGCAGTAATCCACGTAATTGCTGTTAAAAAGACTAATAAACAAGCTAAGTAGTAAATTAATTGCAAACTGTACAGACTTGGGTAATAACCGTTAGCTGTAGTAATTACAAAACCAATTAGAATGAAAAACAAGTGGGTGTACAAGTTCGATAAAATTTTAGATGTTGGTAAAATTTGTACATTAAACACGACTTTTTTAACTAAATAACTATATTCACGAAACACATTCGTGGCTGATAATAACGAATCTGAAAAGAAGAACCAAGGTACCATCCCTGTTACTAAATAGACAATGAATGGCATATTGTCGCCAGCTCTAGAACGAAGGCCTACAGAAAAGACAAACCAATACGTCAAAACAGTTACTAATGGCGTTAAAAACGCCCAGACAATTCCTAGTGCTGAACCAGCATACTTGGCCTTAAAATCATTAAATGAAAATTGTAATAACAATTTTTTGTTCTGAAAAATATTCTTGAAAATTGAAAATGTTTCTTTAAACATATACTTATTCCTTCCGTAATAAACTATTTTTATCTAAAATTTTTGGATACAAAAATGCCATTTTAAACAACATTTCTATTTTATCGATAAACGCCTAGCTTTTCAATAGTAGACCCCTTTTTATAAAGAAAAATTTAACTGATTTAGCTATATTAAAAAATCTTGTCCAATTTTTAGGAGATTATGCTACAATAATGGAGGTCTTGCATTTTTTTGCACGGAAACTATTTTTGAGAGAAGGGAAATTATGGTTCTTTTTATTATTTACGTATTTCTGTCTTCTGCTGGTCTGGTCTTATTTAAACTAGGTTCTAGCAGTTTGAACATCCAACTCCAACAAACAATTTTTTCAATGAATATCTCACTTATATCTTTATTAGGTTTATTTTGTTATTTAATTAGTTTTATTTTATGGATGTTAATTATTAGTCGTTCCGATGTTTCTTACATTGTTCCTTTAGGCGTTGCCTGTACAAACATCGCTATTTTAATTGCTTCAAATCTTATTCTAAAAGAGACAATCACAACGAATGCCCTTATTGGTGCTGTGGTTATTATTGTCGGCATTGTGATTATGAATCTTAAATAAAAAAGATCGCTATTCATTGAGCTGACCCTTAAAAATTAGACTTTCAGGTCCAACTTTTAAGGGTCACTACACATTAGCGATCTTTTTTATTTTCTTCAGATTTCATGATAGATAATTCTTGCAATAATGTTTTAATGCGATTTTCGTGTTTTGAAATCAACACAGAATTTTTAATTTCCATGATTAAAAGGACAATCACCGCAGCTGATAATAAGAAGTTTGATGTTGTTTCAAACCCAAAGGCCATTGCTAACCATTCTGCCACATGCGGGAAAATAGCAAAAATAATTAAGACAATTGAGATTAATAACCAAATCAAAGCATTTTTTAGGAGAAAAATATTTTTATTAATCCCTCGAATAATGTATAAGAAAAAGCCAATTGCAAATAAAAATAAAGCTAGCCATAACACGGTTGGTAGCATTAATCTCCCTCCTTCATAAAGGCAGCAATCAGAATTGCTGAGCCGACTTCCAGCATATACTTCACAGAAGCCAAGGCACGAATCGAAGAAACACCACCAAGCCGTTCCATCATATTGACAGGTCTTTCAACAATCACAAAGCGTTTTTTAATTAAGTGAACAATCGATTCTGGCTCGGGATAATTTGTCGGATAACGCTTTGCAAAAAAAGCAATCACTTTCCGATTTCCCGCTCGATAACCAGAAGTCACATCATAAATTGTTTTACCAGAAGCCATTCGAATGCAAAAAGATAACAAACGAATACCAAAACGGCGCATTTTCGTACTTTGAAAAGCCGCTTCGTTTCCAGGAATGAAACGAGAGCCAATCGAAAAATCACATTTACCCTCTGCTAATGGTTCCAGTAAAATAGGTAAACTATTGATATCATGTTGACCATCACCATCAAACTGAACCGCCACATCATACTCATTTTCTAAGGCATATTTATAGCCGGTCTGTACCGCCCCGCCAATACCTAAATTCAACACTAAATGAATGGCATTAATTTGGTTGACTTCTAAAATTTGTTTGGTTCCATCTGTCGAGCCATCATTAATTACCACATAATCCAATTCATGTTGAAAATGCGTAACTTCCTGTTTAAATGTTTCAATGGAAGCAATCGTCCGCAAAATGTTTTCTTCCTCATTGTAAGCAGGAATGATTAAAAGTACCTTCATAAAGAGAAACACCTTTCCACTTTTTCTCTAACAAAACCCCTCACTTACACAAAACAATTTATTGTTGAACATTTTCTAACATTTGTGCTAAGGCTTCTTGCCAAGTAGGAATTTTAAAGCCTAACGCTTCTGTTTTACTTAAATCCATGACAGAATATTGTGGTCTTTGCGCCTTTTGTGGAAATTGAGTTGAATCCACTGGCAGTACTTCCACTTCAGTATCTTTTAAAATTTCTTTAGCAAACTGATACCAGCTACAGCTGTTTTCATTAGACAAATGATAAACACCAAATGGCGCTTTTTCTGCAATAACAAATGCCATAAATTCGGCTAACGTTCTTGTCCAAGTTGGGCGGCCAAACTGATCGTCCACTACCGTTAGTTGGTCTCTTGTTTCCGCTAATTTTTGCATGGTAAAGACAAAGTTATGACCGTATTGACCAAATACCCATGATGTTCGAATAATATAATAGTCGTCCAGGATTTCTTGTACCGCTTGTTCACCTAATAACTTCGTCCGACCATACTCATTTAAAGGATTCGGTTGATCATCAATCGCATAGACGCCTTCTTTTTTAGTTCCATCAAAAATATAATCTGTACTTACATAAACAAGTGTCGCCCCCACTGCTTTAGCAGCTTCTGCAACATGACGTGTGCCATCTACATTCACTTTTTCATCTAATTCCTTGCCTTCGTCTTCTGCTTTATCAACAGCTGTATAAGCAGCACAATGATAAATGACGCTTGGTTGAATTTCTTTCACTTTTGCCAACGTACTATCCGCATCAGTAATATCTAATTCTGTGGAATCCGTTGAAACATACTCAATTCCTTGTTCGTCTAATAGGTGACGTAATTCTGTGCCCAATTGGCCATTTCCACCAGTAATTAAAATCATTTTTTTCGCTCCTTCTTGAAAAAAAGGCAGGGCAAAGTAGCTTTTGTACTTTGCCATCGCCTTTCGACTGTTATCTCACATGTCAGAAAAAATTACTGACCATTTTGTGCATATTTTGCTTCAACAGCTTCTTTATCTGCACGCCACCAGTCTTCATTTTCTGTATACCACTTGATGGTTTCTGCCAAGCCTTCACGGAAATTCGTGAATTCTGGTTTCCAACCTAATTCTTCGCGTAATCTGGTTGAATCAATCGCATAACGTAAGTCATGTCCTGCACGATCGTTGACATGCTCATAGGCATCAACAGGTTGTCCCATTAATTCTAAAATTAATTCCATCACTGTTTTATTGTCTTCTTCACCATCGGCTCCGATTAAATATGTTTCGCCAATTTGACCTTTTGTTAAAATTGCCCAAACAGCCGAAGAATGGTCGTTTGTATGAATCCAGTCACGAACATTTTTACCAGCACCATAAAGTTTTGGTGTAATGCCACTTAAGACATTGGTAATTTGACGGGGAATAAATTTTTCAATATGTTGATATGGACCATAGTTATTTGAACAATTTGAAATTGTTGCTTGTAAGTTAAAAGAACGAACCCATGCTTTGACTAACAAGTCAGATCCTGCTTTTGTTGAAGAATAAGGACTTGAAGGATTGTAAGGCGTTTCGGCAGTGAATTTTTCCCCTTCGCCTTCTCCATGTCCTGGTAAATCTTCTCTTAAAGGTAAATCGCCATAAACTTCATCAGTCGATACATGGTGGTAACGAACATTGTTTTTACGGCAAGCTTCGATCAATGTGTACGTCCCAATCAGATTGGTTTGTACAAATGGGAATGGGTCGTTTAATGAGTTGTCGTTATGCGATTCAGCAGCATAGTGAACAACCGCATCTGTTTCAGCGACTAAACGATTAACTAATTCAGCATCAGCGATATCTCCTACGACTAATTCCACGCGATCACTTGGTAGACCTTCAAGATTTTTTTCATTTCCTGCATACGTTAATTTATCTAATACAGTTACATGAACTTCTGGATGATTCTTTACAACATAATGAACAAAATTTGAGCCGATAAAACCAGCTCCACCTGTTACGATGATTTTTTTCATAATTGAAACTCTCCTACTTTTTTCTTAAATTTCGCCATAGATAAACGGATTTTCCGCTTCAAATTCTTTTAAGGTTGGATGTTTTTGATCCTTTTCTGACGTAATCGCTTTTTCTGGCGCAATTGGCCAATCAATAGCTAACGCTGGATCGTTAAAAGCAATACCGCCGTCTGCTGCCGCATTGTAGTAATTATCACACTTGTACATAAAGTTCACGTTCGGTGTCAAAGTGACAAAACCATGGGCAAAACCTTTTGGTACTAAAAGTTGACGGTGATTATGTTCTGATAAAATGTAGCCTTCCCATTGGCCATAGGTTGGACTCCCTTTACGAATATCAACAATCACATCTAATACCGCACCTGTTACAACACGAATTAGTTTTGTTTGCGCAGCTTCGCCTTTTTGAAAATGCAATCCACGCAAGACACCTGCTTCTGTTGATAATGAATGATTATCTTGGACAAAGTCAAAGTCTAATCCATGTTCTGCAAATTTAGCTTTGGAATAACTTTCTGTAAAAAAGCCACGATGATCACCGAAAACATCCATTTCGATAATTTTGACATCTTGTAATTTTGTATCAATAACTTTCACGTTTCTTCGCTCCTATTCTGCTGCTAAACGTAGCAAGTATTGGCCGTAGCCATTTTTCTTCAATGGTTGTGCCAATTCTACCAATTGTTCTTTTGTAATATAGCCCATTCGATAAGCAATTTCTTCCAAACAAGCGACTTTTAAATTTTGACGTTTTTCAATTGTTTCAATAAATGTTGACGCTTCTAATAAGGATTCGTGTGTGCCTGTATCTAACCAAGCAAAGCCACGGCCCATTACCTCAACAGAAAGTTTATTTTTTTCAAGGTAGACTTTATTAACGTCTGTTATTTCTAATTCCCCACGTTCTGAAGGTTTGATCCCCTTCGCAATTTCAACCACTTCATTGTCGTAAAAATACAAACCTGTCACTGCGTAATTTGACTTCGGTTGTGCTGGTTTTTCTTCAATAGAAAGCGCCCGCATCTCTTCATCAAATTCTACCACGCCGAAACGCTCTGGATCATTTACATGGTAACCAAAGACTGTTGCCCCTGACTCTTTAGAAGCCGCTCGTTGCAACATTTTTGATAAGCCACCACCATAATAAATATTGTCCCCTAAAACTAAGCAGACACTATCATCACCAATAAATTCTTCACCAATAATAAATGCTTGCGCCAAACCATCTGGGCTTTCTTGCACCGCGTATTCGATATGAATGCCTAAATCATGGCCATCGCCGAATAAGCTTTCAAAACGTGGTGTATCTTCTGGTGTAGAGATAATCAAAATTTCATTAATTCCCGCCAACATTAACGTTGACATTGGGTAATAAATCATTGGTTTGTCGTAAATTGGCATTAATTGTTTTGATGTTGCTTTTGTTAACGGATATAAGCGTGTCCCGCTTCCGCCTGCTAAAATAATTCCTTTCATGAACAATCTCCTTAAATAACTTCTATTTTTAGTTTCTATAAAACCAAATATCCTTCCCTATTATCGCATTAAGCATAGGGTTTGTCATGTTTTTTACGTAAATTTTACAAATCTGTAAAAGTTTAGCGCTGTTCCTTTAAACGCTGATGTAAAGCTTTTAATAAATTCACACGCCAATTTAATTTTTGTTGGAAACTTGTTTTGGTAATAATGGGGCTGACATTCGCTCCATGTCTTCGGTAAAGCACTAATGGTTCTTTAATGAGACCCGTTTGCTTCTTCCGTGCAGCTAATAAGCCAATCCACATATCATGCATAGGAACTTCTGGCGGAATGGGTAAAATGACGTTTTTCATTTCTTGACGAAAGGCCATACCTGCCCCAATATAGCCACTTTTTATCGCATTTCGCCAAAACCCTGGTTTGACTTTTCGAAACTTAAAATAAGAGGGATTGGTAACTTGTAAATCCGCATCAACAATTTTCAAGTCACTAATAACCACTTGGATGTCAGGGTGCGCTTCAAAATATTCTGTCACCGTCGTTACTTTATTTGGCAACCAAACATCATCTTGATCTGCTAAAAATATTACTTCGCCTTTCGTATGCGTAAGCGCAAATGCAAAATTAGCAATCACTCCTTGCCCTGGACCTTGTAACAATTGAATTTGGGGATAATTCGCTGCATACGTCCTCAAAATTTCCAACGTATGATCAGTAGAACCATCATCTGAAATAATTAGTTCATCTTCTTCACTGACTTGTAAAAGAATACTATCTAATTGTTCCGCGAGATATTTTTCTCCATTATATGTCGCAATACAAACTGAGATCATAGATTATCCTTTCATTAACTTGAGAAATTCTGCCAATGTTTGCCGCCAAATTTGGCGATTTTTGACAGTTAAAAATTGCTTACTACTGCGTAAAAATAAATGGCGTCGATGATGGGAAAACTTTTCTTGATCATATCGACGATAAAATAACGTTTCTGCTTCAATAATAGAGCGATAACGTTGAGGACTCATTGTACGATAATCTAAAACAGACAATTCTTGTTTTAGGTGGATTGGTAAGACTTCAATCTTTTTATTGGCTTGATTTAATTGATAAAAGAACCAATGGTCTAAATAGTCCAAAGGAAATTCTTCCGAAAATCCTTCCAACCAGCGTAGCGTTTCTGCCGTAATAACTGTACCAGAATTGATAGCCATCAACGGTTGGTTGGCTATCCCTGCTGTTGGCTTTGCTCCTTTAAGCCCAACGTATTGATCACTATATACTGGCGAAATTTGTTGTCCATTTGCTTCTACAATTGGAACATAGACTGCCACAGTCGGATCTAATGGCATGATGATCAACGTATCAAAATAAGAGGCTGGCACTTCTGTGTCTTGGTCAAGGAGCAACAATAATTCACATTGATTCGCTTGACTAAAAGCAATCGCTTCATTATAAGCGGTCGCTAGTCCTGGATTATCAGGATTATGTCGATAAGTAACATTTGGTTGTAAAAATAATGCATCTTCTTGAGGAAGTGGACTGTTGTCATAAATAAATAAGTGCAATTGGGGGTGGTCTACCACTTCTTTTAATAACAAATAATTCGGCGTATCAGCCATTTTCATTTGATATAAGACGATGACTACCGCTAATCTTTGACTCATTAAAAGAACCTCCAGCCCCATTTGTTAAAAAATTTCCCCATTGATTGCATAAAGATTTTAAACAATTTTCGACTTTTATGGGCGCCCTTTTCATACATGTGAACAACCGTTTCAAAAGGCGTATAGAGAATCCGATAGCCTGCTTTGCCAAAGCGTAAACATAAATCGTTGTCTTCAAAGTACATGAAGAAACGTTCATCGAACCCACCAATTTCAACGAATTTTTCACGATCAATCAACATAAAACAGCCTGAGCCCATTTTAATATCCGTTGTTTCTGTATCCGACAAATCGCGACATTCATAAATACTCAAACGTTTATCAAAAATTTTCTTTACAAATTGAAAGGGAATAAAACGTAACATATAATCGAAGACATCTAATTTTTGACGAACTAAATATTGCGTCGTGCCATCTTCATTTAACACTTTAGGGCTAACGACTGCAATGTTCTTATCTATTTTGATACGGTCTAATAAACGATCAAGCACGTCTTTAGTAACCAACACATCGGGATTAAAAATAATTGCATACTTTGTCGAAGCATTGAATAACACTTGATTATGACCATGACCAAACCCTTGATTTTCTTCAGCGCGATGGATAGTAATAAATGGTTCATATGTTGTTAATTTTTCAAGATACGCTGTTTCAGAATGATTGTCATAGATATGAATATCATAGATACTATCAGTACCTAGTTCGGCTTTTAATTGGTCTAGTACATTAAAAATGTAACGACTATTATAAGTGACAATCGAGATTGTTACCATTTCTTGCATGCTCATTTCTCCTTACTACTGAAACATCGTCTTAAAAAAAAAGCATATGTTTCACACATATACTTTTTTAAGTTTAATGGAATTATATCATAGGTTTACGCTCTCGCAAAGCAACCTAAAGATTTCTTTACTTTCTCTTAGAATGCTTGCCAAGTCGCTTTTTCATTTGCTCCTGACGATATTCACGATTCCCTAAAATCCGTAACAAATACATCAACGGTTGATGCCCTTCGCCAACTAGACCGATTAGTTCAATGAATAGTTCTAAGCCAATTAAACAAAAGACAATTAATAAAATTGATGCTACTGTACTTGAATAGCTGAACAATAAAGAGACAAAGGAAAAAACTAACGCTAATGCATAAATAGTCATGACCGCCCCTTTATGGGTAAAACCTAAAGATAACAAGCGGTGATGTAAATGCATTTTATCTGCTGAGGAAATGGGCTTCTTGTTCAATAGCCGTCGAATAATTGCATAAACCGTATCCGTAATTGGCACACCTAAAATCACCATTGGCGTAATTACCGTAATAAACGTAGCATTTTTCAAGCCCTGTAACGACATTACTGCAATCATAAACCCGAGGAATAACGCCCCGGTATCTCCTAGAAATATTTTAGCCGGATAAAAATTGTATGGGAAAAATCCCGCAATGCTCGCAACTAAAATAAAAATAACAATTGGGATATAGACCGTTTTAGCATGTAGGAAAAAATACCCTGTAATACCAATCGTGGTTAATCCAATAATGGATACGCCTGATGCTAAACCATCCAAACCATCAATTAAATTTACTGCATTCGTAATCGCTAAAATCCACAATAAAGTTAGTGGTAAACTAAACCAGCGCAAATCAATCATTCCAACAACTGGCAACGTCACAAAATCTATCCGAATTCCAGCAACAAAATAAATAACTAATGCTGCTAACAAAATACCGATTGTTTTTTTCATTGGAGTAATCTCTTTAATATCATCAATGAGGCCTGTCAAAACAACCATTCCACCAGCCAAAATAATCGGCCAAATATAATCTTGTGGGATAATCGAACGAAAAATCAATAAACATGAACTAGCAAAAGCAATGTAGATTGCAAGTCCTCCTGCTGTAGGCATATTTTTGGTATTGATTCGTCGCTCTCCTGGTGCATCATAGGCGCCAATCCGAAACGCTAGAAGCTTAACAAGTGGTGTTAATAGCAAAGATAAGATAAATGTCATAAATAAACGTATCAAAACTTCATAAATAAATAGTGACATAGTCGAACCCACTTTCTTCTCGTTCAGGGTATATTATACCGTAAACTGAAGCATTTACAAGCTGAAACATGTGTTCTGGCAACGGTTTAGACTTTTTTAAAGAAATCCATTTATTTTTTCTTTTTAAACCATCTAAACAAGCGTTGTTCAAAACTTGGTTGTTTTTTTTCTTTATCTCCAGATAAGTATTCATCGACAACAGCGTTGACAATTGCTCCTAAAATAATAATCGTGGCAGCAAAATTCAGCCATAACATTAAGATGATAAAACTCCCGATGATTTGATAACTTGCGATTCTAGAACTAAAATATTTTACGTACAAACCAAAAATTTGTGATAATAACATCCAACCGACTGTCGAAAAAATAGCCCCTGGCAAAATGGAACGTAACGATAATTTCCGATTAGGAACGACCGCATAAATCAAACACATAATCACTAATAAAACAACGGTCGTTAACGGCCATTTTAACGCTTGGAAAGTATCGATCACAGATGTTGAGTAGTGGAAAATTGGTTGCAGTAATTCAATAATGTACTGACCCAAACCTAAAATTACTACTACACCAACAATCGCTACCATAAATAACAAAATAACTAAAAATGAGACCACTCTTACGAGAATAAAATTTTTCCTTTGTTCGACACCAAAAGCTTTATTCATCGCGTTTTGTAGTGCATTAATACTTTGACTGGCACTCCAAAATGCTGCTAAAGCGGAAACAGAAAGCAACCCCCCTGAACGTTGAGTCAATAGTGAACGAATCGCTGGTTCTAAGTTCTTATAAACATCTTTCGGAATGGCCTCTGCAATATAAGGCAACACAGAATTAGGGTCGATTCTTAAATAAGGTAAGACATTGCCCACCGCAATCAGTAATGGAAACAGCGAGAGTAATAAATAATAGGCAACAACCACTGAGCTGTTGCCTATTTCGGCTGTGACCATGTGACTTTGCGTTGTCTCAATAAAACGCATCAAAGATTGATTCTTTTTGATGTTGTCGAGAAACTTCATCACACACTCTCCTTATTAATAAGTCAATTCTTCGCCTTGTGACGTTAAGATTCTTGGACCTTCTTTCGTAATCGCTAATGAATGTTCATATTGACAACTTAGACCGCCATCTTCAGTATAAGCAGTCCAACCATTTGGGTCCATTTTCATGCGCCAAGTTCCTGTGTTAACCATTGGCTCAATGGTAATAACCATTCCCTCTTTTAAACGTAGTCCTTTACCTGCTTCACCATAGTGAGGAATCATTGGACTTTCATGAATAGTTGGGCCAATGCCATGACCTACAAAGTCGCGAACTACGCCATAGCCTTCCCCTTCTACATACGTTTGAATTGCATGACCAATGTCGCCAATTCTATTTCCTACTTGTGCTTGGTCAATCCCAAGATATAGCGCTTTTTTGGTTACTTCCATCAAGCGGTCAATTTCAGGTGTTGATTCACCCACGACATAAGACCAGCATGAATCAGAGATTGCGCCTTTTAAGTCGACACACATATCTACTTTGATTAGGTCGCCATCTTTTAATACTTTTTTACGAGGAAATCCGTGGCAGATTTCGTCGTTGATACTACAACAAGTAGCATATTTGTAACCTTCATAGCCAATTTGAGCCGCCACGCCACCATGACTTTCAATAAAGTCTCTCACAAATACTTCAATATCCCAGCTTGTAATGCCAGGTTTAATAAACGTCCGTAAATGACGGTGAACATCCGCTAATAATTCCCCTGATTCATCCATCATTTCAATTTCTCGTGGTGATTTTAATGTAATCATACTATCTCTCCTAAACTTGTTTCATTCAAATTATTTTATCACATTTTTTGCAAAAAAGATTGTTCAAACACCAATTTTCAAAAAGTCCCTTAATAAAAGCACTCGCTAGTCTTTTATAAGAAATGCGCATCTGCTATAATAAGTGACAGAATTGTATGAGGGGGAAGAAAGTTTATGACGTTAGCTAAAATTGTGTATGCAAGCATGACTGGGAATACAGAAGAAATTGCCGACATTGTTGCAGAAGCATTTGAAGATTTAGAATTAGAGGTCGAAATTGATGAGTGTACGCAAGTCGATGCCGCTGATTTTGAAGAGGCCGATATCTGTGTAGTAGCTACATATACGTATGGCGATGGCGATTTACCTGATGAAATTGTCGACTTTTATGAAGACTTACAAGAGATTGATTTATCAGGAAAAATCTTCGGCGTTTGTGGTTCAGGAGACACGTTTTATGATGATTTTTGTAAATCGGTGGACGACTTCGAAGCAGTCTTTACTCAAATTGGGGCAAAAAAAGGCGCCGACAGCGTTAAAGTTGATTTAGCCGCTGAAGAAGACGACATCCAACGTTTAGAAGAATTTGCGAAAAAATTAGCAACTGCCGCAGAATAACTACGTTGAAATAAATAAAAAAAACACCAGAAAAAAATGGCTAGTTCCCATTTTTCTCTGGTGTTTTGATATTCCTAATTTAAAAATAAAATACTGTAATTTAATGCTGCCGCAAAAGTAACCCAAAGAATATAAGGAATCATCAACCAGCCACGCGTTATTAATTTATAACGCAAGTAGTCCCACTGTTGAACTATTAATAATAGCCATAACAATGAGATATCAATCACAGATAATAAATTATTTTGTAAAGAAAAAAAGAAAAATGTCCAGAAAAAGTTCGCAATAAATTGTAAAATAAATAGCGTAATCATCCGTTTTTTCTGTTGTTTATTTGGATGAACTAAGATGAAATAAAAAGTAATGCCCATAAAAATATACAACACCAACCACACTGGTCCAAATAACCAGCCTGGCGGAGCAAAACTTGGTAATCTCAACGCTTGATAATATTCTCTCGCATTTACTGAAAATAAGCCCGACAAGAGCCCTAGTCCGGTAATTCCTACAATACTTAGCCATAAACGCTTATCTTTCACTCGGTTCATGTTTTTTGCCCCTTTCTATTTCTCTTCTTTACTGTAGCATGGTTGCGAATAATCTACCATTAATACACTTAACAAAAAAAGACCGTTCTTTTAAGAAACAGTCTTTTGCTGTAACCTCACAGAAGTTATCAGCATGAGGTTACACTTTTTTTAATTTTTATAGGTCAATATCAATTGGTTCATCTCGTTCAAGAATTGCTTCAATACTATCTTTCATTAAATGAATGATTTGTTCTTCTGAAGGATGGATAATTCCAGAAGTCATCAACGCAGCCACACCAGTAGCGACCACCCATGTTCCCATGTGTAAAGAGTCAATTTGAACATCGTTTAAATTAGCATACTCAGGATCAGCTTTTACCGCTTCAGTAAAATAGTGATAAGAGAATTCTTGCATTTTTTTGCCGCCACCATATTCTTCTAAATAAAGCGCACGGTATAGCTTACTTTCACTTGTCGCAAAATGAATATAGTTTAAAGCCAAATCAACAATTGTATTCCCAGTATGTTTTACTGGAAAGACTTCTTTCGCTAAGTATTTATGAATTTTTTGGAATAAAGCATCGCGTAAATCATCCATGTTTTTAAATTCCAAATAAATCGGTTGGGTGGAACATTTCATTTTATTAGCAATATTACGTGCAGTGAACTTCGAAAATCCTTCAGTGGCGACTACTTCATAGGCAGCTGTTAAAATCTGCTCTTTCGTAATGGTTTTTTTTCTTGCCATAATTCCCTATCCCCTTTATTCATTCATATACAACGCTTCCAAATAAATACTTATGGTTATTGTAACACGATTTTTCTATTATGCAAAATTAGAACAACTCTTTGTACAAAAGTTCACTGAGCGGGAGCACGACAACTTTTACCCCAACTTAAAATAACAGTTGATAAAGGCTTTATTTCGTTGAGTTCCCCGCTCTTCCGTGTTATGATATGAGCAGTCATTACCCATCAAATTGAAGGAGGAATCACGAATGACCTTAGAGAATTTTAATGAAAATCTAAAGAAATATGCACGTTTAATTGCTGAAACGGGTGTCAATGTTCAGGACAATCATACGGTTGTTTTACAAATCAGTGTCAATCAAGCGCCCCTTGCCCGCTTAATTACGGAAGAAGCTTATCGCTTAGGCGCGGCCGAAGTAATTGTTCAATGGAGCGACGAAACCATTCAACGTGAATTTTTAGCTCATGCTGCAACTGATCGTATTGAAAATGTTCCTCAATATAAAATTGATCAAACCGATGATTGGATTGCCAAAGGCGCAAGCCGAATTAGCGTGGTTTCTTCTAATCCTGATGCATTAGCTGGCGTGGATGCACAACGTGTAGCAGCTTTCCAAGCGGCTAATGGGAAAGCATTGGTCAACCTACGAAAAGCAACGCAAGCCAACAAAGTAAGTTGGACTGTTGTAGCTGCTGCTAGTGAAGGCTGGGCAGCTAAAGTCTTTCCAGAATTAGCAACAAGTGAAGAACAAGTTGATGCACTTTGGAATGAAATTTTCAAAACAACACGAATTTATGAAGAAAACCCAGTCATTGCTTGGGATATCCATGATAAAAAATTACAAGAAAAAGCGGCTGAATTAAACGAACAACAATTTACTGCTTTACACTACACAGCTCCTGGGACAGATTTAACGATTGGTTTGCCTAAAAACCATTTATGGGAAGGCGCTGGTAGTTATAACGCGCGTGGGGAAGAATTCATGGCTAATATGCCAACAGAAGAAGTTTTCACCGCCCCAGATAGTCGCCGCGTTGATGGTTATGTTTCTAGTACAAAACCACTAAGTTATGCTGGCACAATCATTTCGGGAATGAAATTTACATTTAAAGATGGAAAAGTTGTTGACTTCTCAGCTGAACAAGGCGAAGAAGCATTGAAAAATCTCTTAGCTATTGATGAAGGTGCCAAACACCTAGGGGAAGTTGCTTTAGTACCTGACCCTTCACCAATTTCACAATCCGGTTTGATTTTTTATAATACATTGTTCGATGAAAACGCCTCTAATCATTTAGCCTTTGGTTCGGCCTATGCCTTCAACTTACAAGGCGGCACGGAGATGAGCGAAGAAGAATTAGCTGAAGCTGGTTTAAATCGTAGCCAAACACATGTGGACTTTATGGTAGGATCTGACAAAATGAATATTGACGGCATTAAGGAAGACGGGACGATTGTTCCAGTTTTTAGAAATGGCGATTGGGCATAGTCCTACCAAATGTTGAAACCAAAGTTTTTAGCTCCAAGAAATAAGAAGAAACTGCTTTTATTCAGTAGGTTCTTTTAAAATTTAGAAAGTGAGGCCTAAGTTGCAGCGATTTAGGCCTCACTTTCTTATGCTAAAAAATCAATTGCATTCGAAGGACCTTTAACGTTATAATCAAATTGAAAGCGGATTCTTTTACACGATATAAGTTTACTTTTAAATAAAAGAATTTTTTTCAAAAAAGGAGAATTGGAGAATTAACATGGGATTATTTGATGGATTATTAGGGAATGCAACACAAAATAACAATGAAACAGCTGAAAAAGAATTACGGGATGTTTTAATCCCTAACGAAAAAGTAGATATGGCCTTCACTTTAGTAAGAGATTTAATTGTCTTTACAGATAAACGCTTAATTTTAGTCGATAAACAAGGAATTACAGGTAAAAAAGTTGATTATAAATCGATTCCCTACAAATCTATTTCACGCTTTTCTGTTGAAACTAGTGGACATTTCGACCTAGATGCAGAACTAAAGATATGGATTTCAAGTGCTGAGTTACCTTCAGTAAGTCTTCAATTTAGAAAAGATAAAGATATTGTTGCTATTCAACAAGCTTTAGCAGCTGCTGTATTATCTTGAATCCACAAAAAAAGACAGGAAAGCGACCAACTTTCCTGTCTTTTTAATTTTAGATAAAATAAAAAAGGCTTCTCAGCCTTGATACGTTCCTTATTCAATCAGACACATGGCGGCACTTGCTTAGTCTTTCAAGCGTATTTTACGACTATTTATAGCCTTGTAAAAACACTGTTAAATCAAGAATATTATAATTTAATACTATATATTTTTTTACAACCTTTTACAATTTTTGCCCCTTTTTTGCCCCTTTATTAATAGCCTTAGCTTTTTGACTCTTTTTTTTTATTATATTTTTATAGTATGGTATAGTTTTTTACAGCAGTTATTTACATTACTAAATTTATGAATAGATTGAAAGGAATGATTACAAATGAAGAAATCTCTTTCGCTGGTCTTTGCATTATTATTACTAACAGCTTGTACTAATGAAAATACGAAAACAGAAAATACAAAAGGGTCATCTACTACTGTCACCTCTACAGTAAAGGAATCATCTAATAATAGTATAAATGAAAAAAACATACTGTCCACTAACACAACAACTACTTCAACTGCTGACAGAAAATCATCCCAAACTGAAGAAGAACAATCACATACTGAGGATCCAGCTAGTTTGTCTTCTTTTGTTGGTGGCTGGGGTATTCCGCAAAGTGGTAATTTCTTTTTCATTAATCCTGATGGAAAAATGTCTGGATCTGGCCAGCCAAACGGAGTCATTCAGAGTCCTAATTTTCTAAGTAATGCTGACGGAAGCATTACAATGAATTTTATAATTAATAATACCTCTCTCTCATTTACAAAAAACTTAGATGGCACTTTATCTACTGAAAATCAAATCTATAGTTATCTTGGAAACATTACGCTAGAGCAATGGCTTGAACTTAAAAATAAAGGACAAATGTCATCTGAACAACAAACTGGAATCCTAGAAGCATCTTCTCAGACACCTTAAAAATATCCATCATGTTAATTTTTTAAGTCATCTTAGCTGACTCTATCTATTTTTATAATTATATATAGTATATATAGTTTTTTCATACAACTAGCTGTTGATATTAATAAGTGATTTGTCGAAACAAGAACTATCTAATTACTTGTTTTTAATTAAAACTGGAATTTGAGGTGCTCTTATTTTATAATTAATGTACTGTATAAATATATTTTTGGTAATTTATAGGTTATTTTATTTAACTAGTAAGACTTTTTTCAAAAAAGTTTTTTTCTATTTAGCAAATATGTGTTTGTTAGTATGATTTATGAAAAATTCAAAACTAAGTAAATTTATATGGTTAAGAAATAAAACGATAGGAGAAAAAAATGAAATATTTTTTTAAAGAAAACAAAGGCTTAGCCATCTACAGCTTTTTGATGGTCTTTGCTACTTATGGTATTAAACTATTTAACAATACTTACGCTATTGATACTATGCACTTAATGACTAACTACAGAGGCTACTTAAAACATTGGGTTTCAATTGGTAGACCAGGATTAGTAGCTTTAAAGCTTTTAACATACAACTATGTAAATGTTTATTTTTTAAATTTGTTAGCTATTATTTTCTTTGCTATCGCCACTATCTTGTTATGCTATTATGTTGATCTTTCAACTAAGCAGATTTATAACAAAAAGTATTTATATGTTATCCCAAGTATTTTTCCAACCAGTCAATTATTTAGCGAACAATTTTACTTCGTCCTACAAAATTTTGAATTTTCATTAGGTATCTGTTTGGTTATACTTTCTCTCATTGCTATTTACCATATTCCCAATAAAATTTTTAAATTATTTGGCTTTTTGTTACTGACGTTTACACTTACTATGTATCAATCATTCTTTGTATTTGCGTGTACCTTAATTTTATTCAAGATTTTAATGGCATTGTATTTTGCTCAGTTAAATGATCTTAAAATTTCTTTTAAAGACTATGCCTTCAAAATCGGCCATTTTATTCTACTAGCTATTTCATCTCTCGTTCTATCTCAACTAATGGCGATGTTAGCGAAAAAAGTTTTAAACGTTGAAAGCTCCTATCTAGATAATATGATTCTTTGGGGTAAACGCCCCTTGATAGATTCTATCAACGATATTAAAGATTACGCCAAAGAACTATTCTTCCCTCCAGTCGGAGACACTTTTTTTACACCGCTGTTTTTGATATGTGTTCTTTTACTGGTCATTGTATTAATTAATATGTCCTATCTGAAACGCAAAAATGTTTTTTTCATCTTTATTACCTTGTTAGGTATTCTAATCACTCCACTCATGTTTACAGTTTTAGGTGGAAAACGTCCGGCAATTAGAGGTGAAGTACCTAACTTCCCTGCTGTTTTAGCGTTATTACTCATCTTTATTATGATTTACTGGGGATACAACTTTGTGCTTAAACATTTATTAGTTGGCATAGTAATTATCTTTACTTTTATTCAAGTTCGGGAAACAACCAACCTAGAATATTCTGAGTATCTAACAGCGGAAGAAGATTTACGTACTGCGGAAATGATTACAAATAATATTTATTCAATGGAAATTGAGAATCCAGAATCCTATAAACTTTTAATGTATGGAAATCGTTCTCCTCGGAATGTTTCGAATATAAAAGGTGAAACAAACGGTGTTTCATTATTTGAATTCATGCCTAACTCGGTGCACACTAGTTTAAATACTCTAGTTTATATGAAAACATTTGGATTAAATTTTAATGATCCTACACCAGAAGATTTTGAAAAACACAAAGCTTTACAAGCGGAAATGAACGTCTGGCCTAGTAAAGATTCCATCAGAGTGGTAGATGATTGTATAATTGTTAATTTATCAAAATAAATTTCAAACTTCTGTTAATAAAAATAACCCTATTCTATTAGGAATAGGGTTATTTACATAAAATCATTTCACTACTGGAAACATTGCCTCTAGTCGAATATACCATGGCGAAGTTTTAGGCCAATCTTTTTTATAATATACCGGGATTTCTTTTCCATTGTTTTTACGATATAGCTCTTTAACAATATTAACTTCATCATTATGATATACTCTTCGTGTATTGACCCCATTACAAAACATCATTGTAGTTGCTGAGCCATTTATATCTAAAGCTCCAGTATTCGGATTAATTGGTCGTTCATATAAACATTGCATAGTTGTCAGTCCTCCATTATTAGTAATTTCTTCAGTACTTGCATCAATTTGTGCAAGTTTACCAGGATTTTGTTTGTTTATTGAATTATAAGTTGGTATTAACATATTAAAATAATTTTGATAGCCTGTCGCGGCATAGTCTGAATTTGCTCCACCTATGCGAAATAAGCCTTTACAGTATTCTTCAATTGAATTTGCACCTTCAACATTATATAAGCCATTTCTTTTTGATAATACAAATGCATATGCTTTAAAAAAATCGTTCATGGTTGCAAAATGAATATAATAACCACCTTCACCAACTGGTCTTGCTGATCCACGACTCATATTAATTCCTAAATCAGCTGGAACGCTAAAAGGTTCTGAAATTCCTGCCCAATTATTGTCTTTACTTCCAACAATTGAAATGCTTGGATCTCCCCAATGACTTTCAATAAACATTTGTGCAATCATAAAACTTGGCTTGATATTATATTTTTTTCCAGCAGAAATGATTAGACGAATATTTGATTCTGAAATGCTTTTTCCTGCATTTAATAAAGCTCCGCCTGTATAAATTCCACCATTGCCACCGTTATTACTAGAGTCTCTGCCAGATCCATCTAAATTAATTACTTCTCGTGGATTGATTCTCTGCCATTTACCACCACGCCATACTTCAAAATGAAGATGGATACCTGTGGCACCCCCAGTTGCTCCACATAATCCAAGAACCGTTTGATTTGTTACTTGTTGTCCTACTGATACATTTATAGTTGCTAAATGCCCATAATAGGTCCAGTAGTTATCCATATGTCTGATAACAATGTAATTACCACCAATTGGATGATTTGGTACTACCTCTTCTACTGTCCCAGATTTAGCTGAATAAACAGGTGGATTAGTACCTGCTTTTGGAGCTAAGTCAATGCCTCCGTGAATTCCTGCTTGCCCTCCGCTCAAATAATCAGGTTCATCCCATTCTTGAGTTGCTTGATAAGAAACAGCAAGAGGACTTAACCATGTGTCTGCCATAATTCCCCTCCTTAATATTCTGTCCATGCGTCCATGGAGAACATATGTCCTTATCTAAAGTCTACAACTAAATACACTTTTTTTTTGCTCAAACTTCTAGCCAACCTAATTGTCGTGCTAATTCCTCTAAGAATTCACTATCCCTTCTTTTAATCGTTGATAAACTTAAATAAGTTTCATAGGCCACAATTTCATTCTTTTTACGTGGATAGCCATTTTTATACTTAGAAATAAAAATATCACGTACATCCGATGTTGCATCTGATAAAACCTCTTCAACTGTATTTAAAAAAAACTTATGAAAAACTATTTGGTTCAAACTTATTTTTTCATTTGACTTTTCTTCAAAGTATAAAGAAAAAGAAGATTGGGGATAAACTAATGCATCTTCATACTTTTTCAATTGTTTTTCTATTTTTTTATAATCACATAATAATTGACGAATATGTTTTTTTATTTCTGATTTCATACTGCCACTCTCCTAATAAATTAATGTTTGCCCTGGATAAATCAAGTTAAGATTAGTTAACCTGTTTCGTTGTGCTAAAGCTTGGTATGTCGTACCAAGCTTAGATGCAATACTTGATAAATTATCACCGTATTGAACTGTGTAAACATTGCTTACTACTGATCGATTTACTTTCAAAGTTTGTCCAGGGTAAATAAGATTTGGATTAGCCAATCCATTTAGCGAAGCTAAGGTTTGATAGTCAGTACCGTATTGGTAAGCAATGCTGGATAATGTTTCACCATATTGAACTACGTGAATAGATTCTGGTTGCTTATCGGGAACAATTGTTGCATCTGGCAATAATTCAATATCGCCTTTGCTAATCCATGACAGGATACCTTCTAACAATACTCTGCTTCCAGTTAATTCTTGCACTTTGTAGTTGTTTCCTTTTACCCAATCTGGAATAGCTTCACCAGTTGCCCATGCATCTACATTAAATTTCACTTTAACTGTGTCGCCGACTTTAACATCAGAATTCGGTGTTTTTTCAATTTCTTCACCTGCATCTGTTGCTGGAGTGTCCGTTTCTGGTTTATTGTTATCTGTATAACCACTATCCGTAATTCCTGTTAAATCTACGTTACCATCTAAGCCGCCTGCAATATAAGTGGACGTAAATTGCCAAATTCCAATGCCCTCCATACTTGGGAAATAAGCATATAGTGGTTCTGGCGTTACCTCATAGCTAGGATAGGCAGCAATCCATAAAGAGTTAGGAAACTCTTTAATAATTCTCTGATAGTCCACGTATTGTAACGTAAAAGGCTTGTAGCTATAATACATTGGCGTGTAACCTGCTTGTTTGATGCGACGCATACCATACAAAATCGTTTCTGTATTTGCGTTTACATCAGAACTAGCGCCATGCTCAAAGTCTAAAGCAACAATGGAATTTTTAGGCGTTTGAATACGTAATAAGAAGTAATCCATCGTTGTTTTCGCAATGTCCATGTTTCCCCAAGTGTCATACCAAATATAGGTGTGTGCTCGTTTTCCTTGAGCAATGGCACTTGCTACTTGCGTTTTATAGGTATACTGCTCGTAAATACCACTGGCATTGTAGCCGCCAATTTGAGCAATAGCGAATTTATCATGCGCATAACCAAAACGACCTTGTTCACCTTGATAAACGGCCCAATCAACACCTTGATCGCCTTTAGCAGCAAATACATTTAAAGGCATAAAAAATAGAGCGATTAACGCTCCGACTAAAATTTTCTTTTTCATTCGTTTACTCCTTGTCTTTTAAATTATATGCTGACACACCTGTTACTACTCCTAAAAAAGTTGCAATGGCATTGATAGTTAAAACAGCCATATCTGTTTGCTGCCATCCATAACCTTTGCCTAACGTTGCTACTAAAACAGATATGGCTGGAAGCACAGTAAGTACTCCCCATTTGATAATTTTGTAGTACTTATCTGGTAGAATCATTTTTTTGCTCCTTTCAATTCTATTATGTCGTGTTCCGCTTCTTGCATTCGACCTTCTAATTTAAAGGTTCTTTCAATTACACCATTATGTTTTTCTACTTTTTTTTCTAACTGTTCTATTCTGTAAGCTGTCAAATTGGCACTAGCTACCACTCCAATAAACGCACCAAATGTACTGCCCACTAATCCTATTACAGCAACAACTATTTCATTTGACAAAATCATTCCTCCAATTTAAAAGCCGCTTAGCTTTTTGCTAAACGGTTATTTCATTTAAATAAATTTATAAAAATCATTATCACGTTAAGTATCTTAAAAATCCTCTCAAATATAAAACCGTATATGAAGATTGATTAGAATTACTTTGAAATGCAATAGTATCGCCAGCTTTTACATCAAATACATCTGTCAAACCAGCAGCGTGTAATCCTCCTGTACCTTGATTGCTCCTGTTCATAACCGCATTATTCTTAGTAAGCTCAATATTACACCAACCTGCTGGAACGTTGGTTGTATAGCTAGTAACGACACTAATTATTCCATCTTTCAACACTTTGATTTTGTTTGCTGATAACTCAAAAAATTCATTATTAGTGATGACCTTTTGAGAAATTGGAATGACCTTAACCCCTGTACCACTAACTGATACTGTATTAGGGGCAGAAAAGGCTATTACTTTTTCAGAAATAACAGTTTGTCCAGCGATTTTCGGAGGATTCATAAAATCTTTTGTTCCTGCTATTTCTTGATCTCCAGTTTGAGTCACCGCTTGCCCTTTAATAGCATCTGCAACATTTTTAGGGCTCATATATTTGGTCGTTGATGTTCCAGCAGATGCTTCGCTATCAGTAGCAAATCCATAATTTTTAACATTTCCCAATCCAACTTGACTTGCGGTCACTTTATGTGGATTGTCTTGACTTTCCGTATGCTCCTTTAGTTGTTCCTCTCTTACAAAGCCACTTTTTGCTAATACATCTTGTGCATTAATACTAATTTCTAATTGAATAGCTGAATAGTCAACATCCAAATTAGCAGTTGTCACTCCATTTGATGGATCTGTATAGCTAATTAGATAGATAAGACCATCGCTAGTAATGAAATTTTTATCAGTTACTTGGACTGATAAATCTTTGTATTCGCCAGCATTTTCTTGAATTTGAGTAGTCCACGAGTCAGTTGACTCAATATAAGTGGAAACTTTAATTGTTTTGTTGTTAGGCGAAGTTGCTTTAACACGTTCACTAATAGTAAAAGCGACAAAGCTATCTTTTAATAAAACCACCGCTTCTTCTTGACTTAATCCTTCAAAATTTTGAGGAATTAATTTTTTGGCAGCTTCTAAAGCATTGAACACTCCTAACTGTTGTGGTATAACTCCGTTTTGCGTCGAACCACTACTTACTCCAGAATCATCACGACTTACTAATTTGTTGTAATCAGATTGAGAAATCTCATTCCATGTATCTTTTGGTTTTTTTAGTACTTTAGCTGTTACATCGGTAAAATATTGATTTGCATTTGTTGCCGTATTACCCGCTGTTTTTCCAGTGAAATCCATAGGTATTTTTACGTTTGTTGTTCCAGAAAGTAACGATACACCTTCAGATTTTGTCATGCGGTCATTAAAGTCAACCTGTAAGCGAGTAGCTAATGTTGATTGTGTTACTCCTTGGGTATCTGTTCTCGCCTGTACGATTTCGGGGTTACTGTCACCAGCTTCTCCAACAAGTTTTTCAAAGTCATTACGCAAAGCATCAAATTCTTGTTTATTGTTGTTTGCTGTAGATACTGCTTGATTTGAAGTATTAATAGCAGTTTGAGAATTAGTTAAAGCTTGGTTTGCTGTTTCATTCGCTTGATTCCCTGCTTGTTCTGCAATTTGTACGGCTTCTTTTCCGGCGTCGTCAGCAATTTTTTTGGCATCATTAATTCCTTCTGTCAACTGACTTTGATAATCATTTATTTTTTCAACAGCAGTATTAGATTGATCCAAAATTGCATTAATTTTAATTCGACCTTGATTCAGCGTGTCGGTTTCTTTAATTTGCTCGATAGCCATTTTCTCACTCCTACTCTGCATTAATGTATTCAATTGTAGCTTTTTGTAAAATACGATTTCCTATTTTGATGAATGGCGAACTATTATCAATCAGCTCTGCAAAATAATCATCTAACGTTTTACCTGATTCATCATTAATTATAAATTCTTCTTGTTTGCTAATTAGTTTTACTGTTAATCTCATTTAAAATTGTCCTCCTAGTTGTGATTGTATAAAAACACGACAAATAACTTGCGCTTCGATTCGTGCAAGTTTGTTAGGTATTATCTTGATTGTATGATTACCTCTAGAGATTTTACCTCCACTAGTTTTCCTAAGATAATTAACAATGTTTAATCTTTGTTGGCTAGTATCGTGTACTGGAATGGTGGTACCATCTACAACTATATCAACACTAGTTGCGCTACTTGGTGCCTCATAAATCCCCCATTCTAATGGATGGCTATGATCAGGTAAAGTAATTTGGTGTGTATGTGCTGGTATTCTTACTTGGTGGCTATGGCTAGGAACCGATATGCTGTGTGTATGGTTTGGTATGCTAACGACATGAGAATGTGCGGGTATATCAATATTGAATCTATGTGAGTGACTAGGCACATTGACTGTATGCGTATGATTATCTGCAGCACTTGCTGTTCTGAACGTTCCGCCACGTGCTTCCGTATATATTTCTCCACCGCCACCGGCTCTTAATGTTATTTTAGGAAGGGTTTGAGGTGGCCCTTGAATTACATTAAACATTAAATGGTCATGACTGCCATTAGCACTACTTGTCTGTGCACTTCCTCCATCAGTGTTTGTAGATCCCCCTTGATAAGATCCTCCTCCTGATCCAGAAGTTGTAGAACCTCCTCCGCCAGCTGAACTTGAAACGACACTTCCGCCACCAGCAGAGCTCGTTTGTGTTGAAGCTCCACCAGCTGACGTACTTTTTACTGTAGCTCCTCCGCCTTTTACGGCTTTTGTATAACCACGATAGCGCTTAGTTTTAAAAGTCAGTTCCACAGTATTTACATGAAATACATCATCATCTAAGAAGAATTCAATTTCTGCTGGGTATGCCTTTTGACAGTTATCTTGATAACTATAGTTCAAAATATTCGTTGCGCCTTGCGAATACGTCTCATTTATTTCCTGTTTACGTTTCAAATCAGACATTGTCGTAGTAAAATCGTCAGATAAATTACCAAGCTCTAGCTGAATATCTTGTGGTGCGCCGAATACATCCTGTTTTGTCTCTTTTTTAATACGCAAATTTATACTTCCAAAGTCATCTGTGTTAATCATAATTACAGTTCCTTGTCTTAACTTATCAATGCTTAAAGGTTCATCTGTTAATTTCAATAAGTCAGCCGCAGTCACATCCCAAGAAATTTTAGGTTGCGCCCATTTTTTTAACATGTTGATTGCATTGTCTTTTAAAGCTTGTGGAACTGTGAATCGTTGGTCGACCCAAACATATTCAACTAAACCATGTTCTTTTATAGACTTTGCATCTTCTACATAAGGAATATTTTTATTTACCGATTTAATATTTATCTGATTGACGCCTTCACCAGCACCTAAAGGATAAACTCGATTAACTAAATTGTTAGGATCTCTTTCAATCTCAAAGCCTTGCATGTTATATCCTTCTTGAATACGAGCAATAGGTTCTTTTGGTGGCTTCACTAAAGATAATTCGAATGGATAAACTTTGGTATTCCATTGCCACATATAGTCTTCATCAAATGCTTGAGGAATACTAAACAAAGCATCAGCGAGACCATTTTCATTTTCCCATGCATAACTAAAATATCGAGTGAATTCACATTTTTTTAAAACCCAGTGTTTTGTTCTTTGTTTATTCAAAAGATAGTTAATAACATCAACCGTTTTTCGATTCACTAGTTCATGATAACCAAAAAGAACCGTGTCTAGCAAAGTACACAGGGCTTCATTTGCCGTATACGTAATTGAATTGTTACTAGCATCTTTGCGAACCGTTGAAGGCATAACACGGTATAACCCTATATATTCATTCTCATTATCTGTTAGTTCAACCCATAACATTTCTTGCAAAAATTCATTTTTAGGATCATCCAACGGCATTGAAAATTCAAGATTCCCTATTTGGTTTTCAATTTTTTCATAACTGACTTGATAGGCATTGTCCAAAACTGCCGTATATTCCCTTTTTAAATCCATTGCCATCAACATATTTTAGCAACACCTCCTATAAAAAACGATTTGGATATCGAATAGTTAGATTAAAAGTACTATCTTTCGCTTGGATGTATAGTGGCTCATTTGGATAAATATAAAAATCGTTCATAGGACGAATCATTGGCTTCCCATTTTTCGTAATATTAAACTGTTCTGTATCGATTACTATTTCTGACTTATCAAAATCACCAATATCAATAGTATCGCTTCTAGTTTTTATCCACACACCTCTACCAGTACCTTCTATAGTAATAATCGGTTTTACTTTTAACCCTTCGACAGTTGGATATATTTCAATTGGTTTCACTTCTTGACCGTTATCTCCCATTAAATAGGAACGATTTTGAAAAGTAATCATGGTAGAACCCCAATAAGCCCCACCTTCGATAACAATAGGTAAGTCAACTGCACCTGAGCCTGTATTCCCCATTAAGTAATTTGCTTGAAATGTAATGGTTGGCGAACCCCACATAACACTAGTAGCATCGCTTCGAGTATATTTATATGGATTGTTCAACAAAATTGTAAATGTACCAACGACTCGATTCAATCCCTCAGGAACTGCATCAATGTCTGATTTACTACCCGACCAAAGCATTTCTGGTTCATCATTAAACCAAATCTGTACATCTTTTTCTGTAAACAAGGCAACGTTTAGTCTATTAAAAGAATCCCTAAACGCTTCGTTAGAGTTAGCCTCAACTTTGAATTTAACTGTTAATTCTCTTTCCGGAATACGAGCATAAACATGTCGCATTCCATCACGAATTCCCAACTGGTAGCTTTGTATCTCAGTAGGAGCTAACTCTCTTCCAACAACAGATAATGTTCTATAACCTGGAACTAAATCTTCTAAAAAGGAACCATTAAAATTCATGGCTTCCGAAGGCAAAGAGGCTTTTGTTTGTTGTTCATTTACATCAATAAAGTTGTATAACATTTAGCGCCTCCTTCCTAAAGAAACATTCTTTTTATCTTGTTGATTCTGCAATTCTTTACTCATTGGTTTAGCAATAACCCTTGCAACCTCTGAACTATCGAAAATAACAGGTACCTCTACAGTGAATTTTGAAGATACATCTCCGGCAAATGCTAAGCTTTGTGATCCTCCACTAAATGACAGATTTGAATTTAAATTATCCAGCGCTGGCATGGCTACCTTTTTACTTAGTCGTTGCATAGATTTTTCTACAAAGTTTGAATATTTATCAATACCAACCGCTACTCCTGCTGGAATCATTTTACCTACTTCATCACGCATTACACGTGAGGGAGAATGAATATCCATAGCACTTTTCATTGTACTTACAATTTGATCTGCCACACCTCTTGCTGCAGCTAAAGCACTATTAGCATTAGCATTAATGCCATTAGTCAATCCATCAATTGCATTTGCACCAATAGAATTCATTTCTGATGGCAATTTATCCATTGCAGAAATTATTTTATCAACAATCGCCTCCACAGCTCTTACTGGATTCATTGCGTTTTGTTCGATACCGTTTGATAATCCAGAATCAACATCTTCGCCAATTGAGTGAAATACACGAGAAGGAGAGTGAGAATCTAAACCTTTTCTGGCACCAGAAACAATATCATCAATCATTTGATTAGATGTTTTTACAGGAACTCCTTTGCCGTCGTCAACACCTTTTTCTAAGCCTTGAGGAATGGACTTACCTATACCTCTAAAATCAGCTTTTTGAACTTCGCCTTTCATGTCTTCCCCGACTTTAGGAACAATTCCCTTGGTCATTTCTTCGACTGCTGTACGCCCGTTTTCAATACCTGCTTTAAAATCATCAGTTACACTTAGGCCCACGCTGTTAAAGTCTGTATTCTTAATTTGAGTCATCAAAGTTTCTTTTTGAGTTGGTATAAGAGCTTGAATTTCCTCGTTCAAACCATTTTTGCCTAATTGATAACCTTCTTTCATTGCATTCATAGAAGTTTCACCAGTGTTACGATAGACATCATTTAAGCGTTGTAATTGTTCGTCTGATGCATTAACAAGCTCTGCTGCTTGTGCTGCACCCTCTGGCCCCATTTTTCTTAGTTGTTCCAATAACCCTTGGTCAACATGTCGTTCTGCAAGTGTTGAAATATTTTGTCCCCACTGTGCGACAGCTTCTTGATTTTTCTGTAAGTTAGCAGCCATCTGATCAACCGAAATAGCTTGCTTTTGTTCAATAACATCAAAGGCACTCCCTACTTTTTCTTCAAGTGATGAATATTCTGAACGCATTGCATCCATTGTTTCTTTCGTCTTACCACTTAAAGCATTGTATGAAACTGTTTGATTTAACACACCATTTTCCACAGCTTGGCTTGCACGCTGCATTGATTGTTCATGGGCATTAGCTGTATTTATAATTTCATTCGTTAATTCCTGTTGAACGCCCTTTAACACTTGCTCTTGCTCGCCCAACTTTTCAATATTTTCACGAGCTTCTTTTGTATTCCCGCCAGATTCTTTTAATGTCTGATTCCATTTTTCTCTAGCGGCATTGATTTCCATCAGCTTCGCTTCATTATCATTTCGTTCTTTTAACATTTGATTAATGTTTTCTTGAGCTTGAGAAGCTTCATCTAAAGCATTATAGGCATCAACTTGTTGTTGAATTGTTCCAGGCATTTCAGATAAAATATTTTTTTGATCGTCATAAACTAAGTTTAAACCTGTCATTTTACCGTTCAATTCCTCAACAATTTCCACCATACGTTTTTTCTCGCTGTTGCTTAATTTTTCTTTAGCAGAGAGCATTTCCATTTCAGAAATCATAGATTGGAATTTTTCTTTAGTATTATCCAATTCAATAGCTTCATCTTTTCGTGATTGTGCATGTTCTTGATTCTTTTTAATCAAATCATCTGTGGTTTTCATAAGGCTTTCTTGTTCTTTTTTTACTGCCTTAGTTGATTCAGTTTCCTTATTTAACCATTTCCACAAGTTTACCCCTACAGCTACTAGTCCTCCTATTGCGGCTGTTACCCAACCAATAGGGCCCAATAACAATTTCATAGCGGTACTAAAAACAGTTGTAGCTACTGTAGCTAAACTAATTGTTCCCGTCAAAACACCAACGATTGTATTTTGCGCCACTAAAAGACCAGTTTTTATTGCTATTGCTGCAGAATTGGCTTTATCGGCTGCTAAGTTTAACATCCATGCTCTTCCGAGTGCTGTGGTAGACAACGTTGCCAGTTTTGATATTCCATTGTATAAACTTATTGCGGTTGTATAAGCTTTGATTGCCAATTCAGATTGTTTTATATAACCTGTCACTTGCTGAATTACTTTCAATGCTGTAAAAGTGGCAGCAAAACTGGCAATTGTTGGTAGTAATGGTGTTAAGGCTGTACCTATCGACGTAATAGCTTTTCCGAATAGTTTCATCAACGGAATAGTTGATTGAATCGCTGCATCAATTGCCTTAAAAGTTATATTAACTACATTTTTTAAAGAGTCTAAGTTTTCGGCAATATTTTTTCCTGTCACTGCTTTGGATAATTCATCAAATGATTTAATAACTGTAGTCACACCTTTAACGGTGGCTGTTTTAATATTTGCCCATGAGGTTTTGATACCTTTTGAGTTTTTCTTGGCTAAATCCGCAAAACCACCTACGCCTTTGTCCAACTCAATCAAACGATTATTGAACTCATTAAATGTAATATCTCCTTCTTTTAAGGCATCATATAATTGGTTAACTGAGTTTACACCTTGTTCTTTGAAAGACTTAGCAACTTTATCCATAGCTATTGGCATTGTTTCTTGTAAAGTTCGCCAAGATTGCATATCAACTTCACCCTTACCAAGCATTTGAATATATTGTTGCATACCACGAGTTGCATCAGCAGTTGAAGCTCCAGAAGCAAGAAAGGCATCATTTAATGCAATAGCTGTGTCAGTACCTTTACTCAAGCTACCAGTTGAAATTGATAGTTGTTGCGTACTAGCTACAATTTCATCGAGGGATGTAGGTAATCCATCAATCCCATCAGATAGTTTATTCATGGACCGATCAACATCTTCTGTTGAGTAACCTAGAGCCTTCATAACTACAGGATACTTATTCAACGTATCAAAACGGTTAATCGCTCCTTCAACAGAGTCCTTAACCATATTTACGGCCGTAGATACTAATTTTACAGCGCCCACGCCTGCCCCAATGCTAAGAATTGACTTACCCAATTGATTCCCTTTAGTGGTGCTTTTATCCAATCCATCACCTAGTTCGCCAGATTGCTTATTTACACCAGCCATAGAGCGTTCAGCGCTACTCATTGTGCTACTAAACGTTCTATCAGTAGCAGTAAGTATTGCTTCGACTGAATATGATTCCATCATTTTCCTCCTTTCCTACTTATTTGCTTTTCTTAATAAATCAATTGCCCCTATATCAATCTTTTCATCAATTAATGACTTACCCAAAATTAACTTTTCTTGTTCTTCATAATTAAAAAACTTATTGAATTCCTTGAAATAAGGTTCAGATTTTTTACCTTTAGTCGCCTTAATTTGGTTATTTAGCCAAGCTTGGAGATAGAGGTCTCTTTCATGGTCAAGTCTTTTTAACTGGAACGCCAATAGCCTAACTTCATATTCATACAAAGTCATTCGTTCAATTTCTGATAAATCAGTAATTTCTAGGTAACGAAAACAATTAATAAGAATATTTTCATAAGCTTCAGCTGAGCTTAGTTCCTCTCTTACTTGTTCTCCATCAGAGCTTTCTTGAAATTTCTGACCGTTAACTTTCCCGCATTGCTTTCTTCTAAGTATTTCAACGTTTCATCAAATAACGCCTCAATATCATCAACAGTTTCAACAAACTCATCCACTTCATCCTTAGAAGGTCTACTTTTTTCTGTAATAGTAGCTGTGTAAAGTACATCAGATAGAACAACGATATTTCCACTTACTAGCTGCGGTAATAATGTTGTTAGTCCCATCCCAAGATTCACATCATTACGCACTACCCCATGCTGCTTATCCAATTCACGAATAAACTTGACTCCAAAAATACAGTTATATTTTTTCCCTTTAATTTCGATTTGCATGTCTTTTCCTCCATAAGAAAAGGACAGCCGCTAAGCTGCCCTCTAAATTTTATTTTAAGCTTGATTATTCAATGTTAAGGTGTGTTGAGCTGTTTTTTTACCATCCTCTGTTGTTCCTGTTGTGGTATAAACACCAGCTGGTACCGATTCTGTCCAAGTAATATTTCCTGTTTCAGAGACAGCAAGACCTTCTGTTACAGGTGAAATATCATAGGTTACTTTTTTGGTGGTTGCATTTTCAGGCAAGACAGTTGCTGTGATTTGTCGGCTACCTGCAGTACCAGCATCTGCTGTGGACGTTTTAGGAGAAAAATCTAAGCCAGTTACAGCAATAGACAATGTTTTAAAAGCTGGAATATCTACTCGCTCTGATTCTTTTCCATTAACAACACGAGTTACTTGATATTCACCAGCCGACACTGATGTGTTAGGTTCCATTCCTGTGATAGTTAAAGGTGATGTGCCAGAAACAACTTCGGTTTGGCCTTTATAAATCTTAAAAGTATCCACCATTATAATTTTCCTTTCTTAACTTAATTCAGTAGATGCCCCATCGAATGTAGGAGTTACACTTTCCACAGAAGGGCTATCTACTTTTTCTGGATCATCTTTCTCAATAGTCGTATCTTTGAATACATATTGAACTACTTCTTCTTGATCAGCAGTTAATGTTGCAAATCCTTTTGCGCCTTTACCATTGATACCAAATTCTAATGAAACCTCTACGGTATCTTCAGCATTAGGTGATTTACCAAATGATGTTACGTATCCTTGGTAGTAGGTTGCCTTGTATTTGTCAACATTATCTCCTGTGCCTTTTTCTGCTTTGTTGATTTCCCAGATTTCAATAATATCGTCATTGTCTAAAGCTTCTTCTAGCTGGTCAACATATGGATCACCGACTGATAAAATAGATGTTGCCGAAAAATCAATTTCCAATGATCCTGGGATACGAATCGGACCATCTTTAGTGGCCACGGAGTCACTATCTTTTGTTTTTGTATTTTCATGTTCTGTCTGGAAAGCTAATTTCCATGCTGCTTCCTCTTTTGATTTTTTTAACAAACGGAAAAGTAAAATAATATCAATACCTTTAGCCGCTACTTTTGCTTCATTAGCCATTTATATTCCTTCTCTCTATAGTATTTTGAATTCTAAAGATATCATTGCCCGCTTCAATGGTGTGTTAGTCGAAATGTCATCTACTAACCGAATACCGCTTGATTGGATATTTAGCGACCAATAATAACCTTCCGTTTCAGAAATAGATAGAGCCTCAGCAAAAATTGCTGAAGCCATATCCGATATTTGTTTACGTTTTTTTGCCAATCCCCATACAGATAGATTCAATGTAACCGAACCTTTAATATCAGTTTTGTTGGCTTGGTGCAGTGTCTGAGTATCTTCTAATTCGACAAATGGATAACCTACATCATTCATAGGTTTATAATCGTAAATTTCATAACCCAGTGATTGACACTTCTTATACACTTCATCGAAGATTGATTGATCTCTTGTTTTAATCATTTCATCAACCTTTCCAAGTCCGTTCTAAATTTCACTTTTTGTTGTTTCAGCGGTGGTAAAAAGAAATCACGTTTCACCATGAATCTTGTTCCGTGTATTAAGTATGGTGCGTATTCTGTTCCTGGTCCTGTATGCCCAGAAAAACCATTGTTCGAAAGCCTCATAACGATACTTCTTTTTGTTGCCCCAGTTGGTTTAACAAACTTTTTACCTTCCCGATGTCCAGTTAACACCTTTCCTGCTTCAGCTTGCATATTGGCGGTTAATTCTGCTGTGTTATTTCTAACAACTTTTTTCACATCATCAAGTTGAGCATTTCTCTTTAGTTTTTTAGAAATTCCAGCTAATCCATTAATTCTTACTTGACTTATTGCCATCAATAATCACTTCCTGAATAATCAAGCTATTTCTTAATGCAGGAACTCTACTTGTAATAACTTCCCAAGCTTTACCCTCAAACTCAATGTAATCAAATTCTGGAATAACAAAAAGGGGCTGTGTCCTAATGACTTTAGCCCCTTCTTTAATGCTTCCGAAAATAGTAATAGAACGATCTGTACCAATATCAGTTACATTGACATCAGTAGTTTTTCTAAACGGTTCTTCTTCAATCCATTCCCCTGAGTTTGGATCATAATGCGATTCTGAAGATTTTTTTACAAAGGTAATTTCATCTGTATATCTCATACGAATCGGGCCTTTCCACGAAGTTTTTTATATTGCACTTCTTTTTCTTCATTCAAATAATCGTTAATTTGTTTTTCATATTCAGAGAAATCAGAATCAGGAAAGGCCATTGTTAAACCTTCTTGAGAATATGAAATCATACCCTCTTGACCAATCCGGTTAAATCTTTTTAAAACGACCTCGTATATAATCGAATCAAATTTGCTTGGCGTTTCCGATACATTTAACAAACTATTGAGACGTTCTCTAGTTCGTCGCTCAATCACTTCTAACTTTTCATTAGCTGGACTATTTAACAGTTTTGTTATGTCATCTGTAATGCTAGGCATTTAAACACCACCTAACTTAATACAATTGAGGCCCCGTCAGTTGTTGGTATTACACTTTCAACTTTCGGGGCTTCTATTTTTTTGAATCAGGTAAGACAGTAGCTTGGAATACATTGTCAGCTTCTGGGAAACTTGGTAGAGCTGTTCCTGATGCTTTAGTCCATGTTCCAACTGGGTCTAAATTAGATTCGTATACCATTGCGAAAATATTGCCTACTGTGTAGTTATTTGATCCAGTTGATAACAAACGAGATTCTTCTGGTGTTACACCGAAAATAGACTCTCCTGGGTTTTCATCCCCAAACATGACTAGCTTGTTTTCTGGGAAATAACGTTCTTTTACTAGTACACCTTCAGCGTTTTCTTTATTATATTTTGCATCATATGTCACAATTGTCGGTAAATTAAATTGTTGTAACATTTGGTTTAACGAGCCAATATTTGGTAACAAACCAGAAGTTTTAAAGAATGCCTTGATTCCGTCGTTTTTCAAGATTGCGTTACGTACTTTAGTAGATGTCAAAATGCGTGTTGGCATTACATCCAACTTGCTTGCCCATTCTGTTAATAACCCAATGATGTCTGTATCAGGAGCAGAAAAATCAGCAGTATCTTTATGATCTGCTGGCACGCCATAATCAACTACTAAATCTAACCCATTTTCATCTAACGTTACTTTACCATTTGCTAGAACTTCCATACGCATTTTTTCAACACGAGCGTTAACGGAAGATACCATTGAGTAAACATCATTATATACTTCTTGTTCTAAATAACGCTGTTCTTCAGCCGTACGAGGATTACGCAAAGCAATTAAATCTTTTTCTTTTAATTGAATCTTACGTTTGATGAACGCTAGCTCTTGAGCTGTCTTTGATCCAACACGTGAAGCAATCTCAGCTTCTGTATCGAATGCATGAACGCTTGCAATTGTTGGGATTTTAGATCCCGCTTTTAAAACATCAAACTCTAACCCCTGTACCTTACGTGCTGGAAACAATGTTTCTCCTAATAAAACTGGTGCTTGACGATTATTTACATAATCTAATACATTTTTCTGTGAAAATAATTCTGCAATATTTGCCATTTGAAATCCTCCTAATTATTAATTAAGCAGTTGGAACTGCTAGCATTTTACCGTTTGCATCATAAAATTTAAGTTCACGCATTGCTTTTTGAGCTTCCGATGATGGCTCAGCTGGTAATCGTTTAATAAGAACATGCCCTTCAACAATTACTCCTACCGGTTGTGGTCCATTCGACACATCAACATCGTTAATTGTAATACCTTCTGCTGTAGCATCATTTTTAGGGAACACTGACCCTGCGGGTAATACTCCTTTTACTACCCCTTCAGTTGTTTCATCAACTTGCTTTGTAAATGAAATAAATTTTTCGCTCTTTAAAAAATTAATATCTTGATATGTTTGAGTTTTCTTTACATAAACCATTCAAAATTCCTCCTAATTTGTCGCCCAAAGATTATTTTCAGGCGCTTTATTTTGATTATTTGCTTGTTTAGCCATTTGTGCACCACGAGATAAGCTAGCATCAGCATTTCCATCAAGTGGGAGTTTAGAACCAATTCGTTTCTCAAAATCTGCTTTAATCGTTTCACGTTCAGTTTCGATAAGTTTTACAACAGCTTTAACATTTTCAGATGTCTCCTCTGCTGTTTCCTTTACTACTAACGAAAGTAATCCCTCAGTCGCTTGAATACCTTTATCAGAAAACATTTTAGTAGCAGTCTTAGACATTTCAGCTAAGTTTTGCGCACTTTCCAGCTCTTTGATTTTTTCAAGTAACTTCTGCTTTTCATGATCATTTTTCTCCTGATCATTCATTTTGGCTAATTTATCAGCTTCTTCTTGTTTCTCTTGAAGCTCTTTTTCCCAAGCTTCTTTTGTTTTTGATACTTCAGCAGCAATCATTTTTGCTACTTCATCACGAGAAAACGTTTTTCCATTACCTTTATCTTTGCCGCCATCTCCTGGCGGTGTTTGCTCTTGACCTCCGGCCGGTTGGTCCGTACCCCCAGTGCCAGTATCTAGATTATCAGCAAAGAATTGTAAATGCATTGGCAATAATAGTTTTTTTGTTTTCATGATTATCCTCCACGGTTACGCCGCTACCCGATATATTTGATAAGTTACGCCTATCAATCGAAACAGCTTTCTCTTTAATGCCTGCAAGCAGTAAGAAGGCAATATAAAAAGTCTAACGTTTGTTAGACTCTACTCAATAATCTCATAAGTTTTTTCAAATATGTCCGGCTTGCACGGATAAAGTTCGCCATTAACGCCTTTTATGATGTAATCACCAGGAATTGCATAAATTGGTCCTTCAATAGTATGGATAGTTAATTTTTCAGGAACATCAAAAAATTCAATTTTTTTATCAACATAGATTGCTCTCTCCAGCCACTTAGGTCTTTCACTGAAATTGCGATCCTTCCCATAAAAACCTAAAAAAATTACAGTTTCAATCACTACTGGTTTCTTTCGTGCTTTCATTTACTTCTTCCTTTCTTAAATATTCTTCATAATCAGCATCTAGGTAATCGTATGGATCGTCGTTCATAGAATCACGCCTTTCTGTCATGTTTTCAAAGTGATTCCTCAACTTCTTTTCTTAATTCAGAAATTAATCTGTTTAGCTTTTCCGTCAATTTACCTTTCTTTTTTGTGCCAAAGTTTGTTTTTCTTTGTTCATGCATTAATAACTTAATTTCGGTATTCATATACATAATTGTCGCTTTATACCCACAGTTGGCACATTCAGCATAATGGTGTTCAATATCCTTCGTGATATTTTCAGATTTTCTAACTAACGGAGTGTATTTATGACATTGATTGCATTTATATAGATTATCCATTTACAAACATCTTTCTTTCAGCGACTTATCATAATCCTCACTAACTTTAGGGACAGTAGAGCATTTACAATGAGGATGCATATAAGGAGCATTAATACCTTTTTTCATCTTTAATACTCTATAAGGGCTTCCTTTAGCCACTTTTTTACATATTTCACAGGCAAACGGTTCTGCAATGTAATCATATTCTTCGATATCTGCATCCAAGTAACTTTGCTTTTGAATATCTGTTTGAATACCAGATATTTCAGTCATCATTAGCCTATTTAGCTTGTATCTTATATTTAATTGGTTAGGCTTTAAAAATTTAGCTATCTCTTTTGCTACGGCTCTTGGATTTTTACCTTGAGTGATTGCCTGAGTGATTATTTTTTCTAAATCAGCTTTCATTTCAACAAAATTTTGCCAAATGTTATCACTAAACGAAGGGAAGTCACTTGATTTGAATGAGGCATTAACAATTTTTCTAACCTTAGACGAATAATTTTCTTGAACGGTTTCGCCTAGTATTCCCGCCTGTCTTAAATATTCCTCTTTTGCCGCTTCAGTTAACTGAGAATATCCCCACTTATCTAGCTCATCAAACAACGTGATTAATTCTAAACCAATCTGAGACTTTAATAGCTCTAATCTAGACACTCGCATTACTAAGTTATAGATTTTCAATTCTTTATTGGCTTGCGGGCTAAAGTCCTTATTTTTTACATATTCCTTCGCTTTTCTCTCAAAGCGTTTTACGTCCATCTTATTAGCCATTTTTCTTGCTTCGCTAATCGTAATCTTTTGACCATTGGAAAATCTATCCCAGTTAGCTTCAATTTCAGTTTGAATCGCATCAATAGCATTTTGAAGCTGTTTAACAATTTCTTTTTCTCTATTACGATCTAGCTTCATCTGCTCTTTGATCCAAGCATCTTCACGATCTTTCAAATAGGACATCTAAATCAGTCCTCCTCTGTTTCCGACTGATTCGCCAAAAACTCTGCCTGTTTTTCTTTAAGCTTCGCTGCTTCTTCATCGGATAATGTATCTGGCTGATTTTCCTTTTTCAACCTATTTAGTTCTGTTTGAACAGGAACACCAGTCAATTTAGCCGCCATTTCGCAAAGTGTTTCGTCTGAAACAATTCCAACCATTCCGGCAATAACTTCCATAATTTCTTTATCCGATTGAGGAACGTTTGGTGTAAATAATATCTCTATAGCATTCACCTTTTCAAAAAGCAGCTCTTTATCATTATCTCTAGATACAAAAAAAGACTTAACTTTCTCAGCAAGCCCTGTTGGTTTATTTAAGTTATCTTTCAATGACCAAGAATAAGTTAATAATCTTAGTCTTCTCATGATTGCTTTTTTGACCATTCTTTCTTTGTTCTTTCTATCATTGTCACTTCCCCAACCTTTAAATCTAAATCCAATACCAGACTGATTACTACCAATGTTTTCGTCAGTAAAATCAATTAAAGAAGTGAAGCGCAACATGTCAGAAACCAAACGGTCATTATATGCCTCTGTTCCTTGTGTATCATACTCTTTTTTCAAATAGTATGCATCAGGATCGCTACCTGTTTGACCATCACCATAATATTTCTTATCCCCTAATATTAACAATCTAGCTTTTATCATGTCGTTTAAAACGTCTACTGCAGAATTACCTTCTTCATCACCTATAGCAGTTTCGGGGTTTCCTTTAATAACTAAATAAGCTTCAGATGAATCTTGTTGGAAATTAGCCATTGAAGATTGTGATAAATCATATGCATCTATATTATCTAAAACTGTTTCAAAGTCTCCTAAACGCTCTTCATTGTTAATCCATTCATTTACTTGAATAGAATCAAAGAAAGTTTGATATTTATCAATTAATTTAGATTGTTCATAGTCTTGATTTTTTGATTCATGTTGATAAAAATAGCCATCATTGGCATAAATATCGATATAACTAAATGTTTCATCGTTAAACTCCAGATCATAACAGTGAATAGCACATACAGAATTCTTGTTTGTCGTTGTATCATAAATAACGAACGTCTCTTCTGCACTGAATTTAGCTAACATTTCTTTACCGTATTCATCTCTACCAATATATTCAAACGCTCTTCCATAAACGAGTAAGTCGTCTAACATTAACTGATTATGATAATCTTCATTTGATTTGCTAGAAAAATCATTAATTTTGTCAGCTATAGTTTTATCGCCATTGTACTTCAAAGGATTACCTAATAACACGCCTTTTTTAAAATTGACAATAAATCTAGCCCAATCATTTGCAATCTTGTTGTCTGCTCGATTTTCACTTTTATCTTCAGTAAACTTAATATTATTTTGCGCTAAAGAATAACGCTTTAATTCTTTAAGGCGAGGAACTTGTTTTTCTTTATGGTGTCGAACAAATTTTACAATCATATTAAAAACATCTTGATGCTCAAAATCTACGACTTCTTCTTTTTCTCCGTTCGAATATTGCATTATTCGAGTAGGCAGTTTGCTTACTGGCACTTTATAAACTAGATTTGCTTCTTTATCAAATCTAGAACCGTTCAATAATTTATTATTCACTCTATCACCTACTTAATCCTAATTTTTTGAACGTATTAATAGCTTTTTTAACGTTTATAGGTTCTGGTCTAAATGGCTCGTAAAACGCTAACGTTAACGCATCAGCAATATCTGGACTGCCAACATTACGCTTTTTCATATCTTCTTTACTTTCTAAACGGATTTTTCCATTGCTAGTCATTTTAAATTTACGTGTGCTCAATTCTTTGATTAGATTTGCATTATCAGGAAGTTCTATCGTCGGCCCTTGACCATTAATCGAATTGGAAATGTTTTGTTCTAACAGTTCTTTAACATCTCCCCATATTTGTGTTCCTTTATTTGCATAATAATCGTCTGTAGAAGATTCTCCATTATTTACCGGAATTACTTCATAGGGAAGTTTTTCATCGCTAATTACTTCTTTAAGTCTATCAGTAACACCTCCACCAACACCTGTATCATCTACTTTGATGAACACTTTTTTTATTGTAGGATAGTCATCCATCATCCTTTTCGCCGCTTTTAAAACTCGACCAGTGGTCTGCATGGTATCTTGCTTACTATATTTTTCAAATGGCAATGCTTTAGCTCCGATTCTAGGAAATACTATCGTTGAATCATCACCAAAACGAGCCACATCGACACCTATGTGTCCTTCTCTAACATGTTTTAATTCTGAATCAGAAATATTAATATCTTTGGCAAACTCAACAATTTCAAGGCTGATAAATGAATCAAGTGCGCCTTTGGGAAATTCACCATAAATACGAACACGAGCTACATCGCTATTCTCACCATACTTATCGATGAGCATTTGAATATTTTCTTTGTTAGTACGTTTGCTATCGTAACTAGAAACTTTGTGCGTTCTATACTTGTCTCTATCTGTATTATGCGAATCATAAAAAACCCCTTCAATATTGTTGGGGTTCCCACACATTAGTAATTTATTGTCAAATCCTGAAAGAGTACCTAATATTGCTTCCATAATGGGATCAGCAACACCTGATGCTTCATCAACCACTATTAACATATGGTCTTCGTGAAATCCTTGCATATTTTCTGGTTTAGTTGCTGTTCGAGCTGTAGCAAACCATCGTTCTGAATCGCCAACCATATAAATTTTCGTCTTGGTCCATTTAAGTAAGTCTTTAATCAAGCTGTTATTCAGCCACTTAGCCACTTCTGCCCATAGAACATCGTATAATTGTTTCATCGTCGGAGCAGTTGCTATTACTTTTGCATATGGCCGGCATGTTAGAAACCAAAGAATAGCACCAGCCTCCAACGCCGTTTTTCCAACACCCTGCCCTGATCTAACTGAGACTTTTGGGAATTTAGCCAAATCATCCAAGACCTTATCCTGCCATTCATCTGGATCAAGATGCAAAATATCCTGACAAAAAGCAACTGGTTTATCGTAGTAGTAATCAATTGCTGCACCAATATCGGCAAACGGAATAAACTCTTTATTCATTTTCTTCCACCGCCCGCTTATTTGCTGCATTTATAACTGCTTGTTTCCAAGAGTCAGCTTCATCGTTAGATGATCCGCCACTTAATTTGTCTGTCTCAAGCTTTATCTTCTCAATTTGAGCCTCCATTAAAAGAGATTTTTTATCTGTCGACAATAATTCTTTTTGTTGCTTAATCGCCTTTATTAATTGATTGCTAACGCGAGTCAACGCATCTTCAATAGCCAGGATGTCATCTAACTTTCTAAATGTTTTACGAGTGACTTGTACATCTTTTAAAACTTCTCTCTTAACAGTAACCATTTTCCCATCAATTACCGATGGCTCTTTAACTTTGCGAAGCTGCTGCAAACGTTCAACTTCTTCATCATTTAAGCCAGCCTCTGCATCTTTTATGCGTTTAAGCATTCTATATTGGCGAATTTTCAGGATTCTTATTTCTTCATCCAAAATAAAAAAAGGATCATCATTCATAGTAGAATAGATGTCCTTTTCTTCGTCAGATAACATATCGGCAAATATTGTTTCGTATTCGCCAGTTTTAACAGCATTCTTATTTCTTTTTGGTGGCGAGGCTCGACTATTACCTTTATTGCCTATAGCATTTTGATTACCTTTAGGTGCACCCCTATTTGTAGGTTGCACCTCTTTGGTTGCACCCCCTCTTTCCCATTTATCACGTTTTCTCCATGACTTCAATGTGTTGAGAGGTACAGAAAGCTTTTCGGAAATATCCTTGTATTTCCAACCTTTTTCATAATATTTCTTTGCTTGTTCCTTTTTATCCATCTGACATATAACACCACCTCACAATACTTGTTGAATTGAGTTTTGTTTTACGGAAAAACTTTGACAGAAATATCAACCATTCCTAGTTTTCCTAGTGTAATCTCAATATCTTTGAATATCTTTGCTGGAGAATACAAAGAATTTACTATTATGACTTTCATCACTTCACTATTTCTATCTTCATACCTATTTCCTGATGTTACCGAAACGATTTGTACAGTGTCTCTATATTTTTCAAATAAATAGCCTTCAAGTTCATCAATAACATTGATATTTCCTTCATTTTTGTAATATATTTTTGCACGAATCCTTTCAATATTTCCAGTATTTATTTTTTTCTTTTCTATTATGTTACTATCTTCGTACATGCTTAATCGTTTATCCATATCAAGAAGTAGTCCCAGAATCCTTGAATCATTGTCTGTTTCACCCTTCAAATCATCTTCGAGAGCCTTTCTGCGAATTACTCTCGTAACTGGATTATCAGCCGTAGAGTCTTCACTAATTTTAGGAATCTTTTTATCCAACTCTTCTATTAAGGCTCCAGTTCCTTCGATAGTATCCTCGAAAAATATTGTTCTATCATTTATTAAATCAAATGGAAGTTCTGTTCCACTCTCGCAAATCATTATAGTAGGTTTCCCAAAAGAATGAGCTACTGCCGTTTCATACATTACATTAGCGTTCCACCCAGATAAGTTAGATATAACTAAATCAGCTCCAATTATATTTGTGAATAGTTGATCTCCAATCGAACCCATAGAATGTATTTCATGGGCTATTATTAACTCGTAATCATATTTTTCCAACACTTTATTTAATACATTTTCTACTATAGCTTTTAGCTTCTTAAATTCATTAGAATTCTTTTCTCCAATTGGCGTTATAAAAAAACATTTTTTTAAATTCGTTTCTTTGATTTCACCCTTATCGGAATTAGCTTTCTTTTCATTCTTTTCTTTTGCCATATTAATCTCCTTTAATACATTTTTATTAAAGTATACGACAAAACCTATAGCTCTTTCAAATGACTTTCAATTTCAATTAAGTCTTTTAGGTCCTTAACTGTATTCAATTTGATATGACCTGCTTTAAAGTTACTTATCCATTGAGCCTTTGCAGCCCTGATAATCTTGTTGTTTTCTTCCGCAATCTTTTGCTTTTCTAAAGCTTGCTGAACTTCATAATCAAATGTTTCCATTGTAGAATACCTCGCACTATTATATAATGCTAAAAGACACGGAAGGTGTCGAAAATCCACGCGTGGGAATTCTCTGTGTCTTCGGGGTATTCGTATCTCGTTGAATTGAGGCAAGTGTTAGCGCACTTGTCTCTTTTTATTTAGCTTTTGGATAAGGTTTTGATAATTTAATGATTTTTTTACGTATCTTTTTATTTAGTGGCATTAAATACTTATGTTTACCTTTTGATTCATAAATGGAAGCTTTTGGATCCACATGTTTATGCAAAAATTCTAACCTTTGAGATCCTGTCCCATACTTAGCATGGATAGACTTAGGATGTGTCTTTTTTCCATTAACAATGAAATAGCGTTCCCCATCTGTCTTTCCAGTATATATCCAGTTTGTTGCTTGATAGATACCTCCATGATGGTTTTGGTCCGTATCTGCATAGCTTACTATTAATTGCATGCTTGGATTAAATTCTTTTAGGAACTTAATTGCTTTGGCCAAAATTTCAGATACAAACGTCTTGTGATTGGTTAAAGCAACCCTAGTTAGTTCACAGCATTCTGTTTGTTCCAATCCATATGGGCTTCCTATGCTCTTATTTGCACCTCTACTAAAAATTACTACTCCTATAAATTGGCCATCTTCCCATGCTCCTATTTTAATGAGCTTTCCGACAGGCACACTTTTGCTGTAATGAAAGTGCGTGCAAGCATACTTTGTAGCTTCATGAGTAGCCCAATCAACTTTCAACATCTCTTAAATCGAACTCCTCTCCACAACATGGGCATTTAACAAATTTCGGTTCAAGTTTCGTCAAATCTCCTTGGTCATCAATACTACCTGGTTCAAAATTTGGAATGTCAGCATCTTCAATTAAAATTTCTAATTCTTCGTTGTCAAACCCTGTTAACTCCAAATTATCTGCAGTTAGTTCATTAAGTAATTCTGTTAGTTTATCTTCATCCCAATTTCCAGAAATCTTATTTAAAGCTATGCTTAGAGCTTTCTCTTTATCCAATGGTAAATCAACCACAGAAACCTCTATCTCATCAAATAGCCCCAATTCTTTTGCAACAGTAACGCGTTGATGTCCACCAACCAAGTTTCCTGTATTTTTATTAAAAATGGGAGGATCAACAAAGCCAAATTCTAAAATTGATTGTTTAAGTTTTTCATATTCTGCCATACCTGGATTCAATTTTACTCTTGGATTATATTCCGCCGGCCTTAAATCTGATAATTTCATTTTTTCAATATGCATTATTTTACTCCTTTACTTATGTATAAAAAAAGACCTCATAATTTGAGGTCCAAGTTATATTATTGTAGAAACAAATGTATATATGCCAAGCAATAAAGAAGTTAAATTAGCTATATTTCCAGCAGCTTCTCCAGAATCATTTATGACTTGAATTGCTTGAGAAAACAAACTATCAGCCTCTTGCTTATTCTCAGCCTTAGAAACTTTGTAAATTGATTTCATAACGTAAGTTAATTCTTCTGTATTTAATTGCGTTTCTCTATTTATCATGACTAAGTCTTTAATATAAGATGTATTTTCAGCAATCTGTTTTAAAAGTTCTTCACTTTTTAATGTAGATTCATTTGCTAACTTCTGCAGTTCTTGTAGCTGCTTCTTTTCTCTATTAATGTCTCCAAGCCAATTACTACCAGTCTCTAGTTTTTCCGCATATTTCATAGATGGTTCGATTCTAGGATAGTCGAAATTTTTTAATAGATTCGAAAATGTATTGTTAGTCTCCATAATAAACCTCCTTTTACATTCATAATATCAATTTTATTAAATAAAAGGAAGACTACACTTTTTGTGTAGTCTCAGATAGGAGGGAAATCTTAACCGTCATTCGATCGTAAAGGTAGTTACACTGAATTATTGACGATATTTTTATTTAAGCAGCTTATGCCACTTACTGGAATAACGAGACTCGAACTCATGACCCTACGATTAACAGTCGTATGCTCTACCAACTGAGCTATATTCCATTAACGTGTCACTTGCAAACTTGTAGAAAAAAGAGGAGGTTATTCACCTCACTTCATTTTATTGAGAACGTATGTCTGCAAGTGACCATCGAAAGTCAAATCAAACGGTGACTAAACCAGAAAGTGTTGTGTAATGTGTCCATTTCTTTGACTTTCGATATTACTATATTAGCACTCAAATTCGTATAAAAACCGCCAACTTTCCGCCAAAAAACCGCCAAAAATTATTTATATGCAATTATTTTGCCATTGCGGTAAGCTTCTGCGAATTCAATCAAAGCTTCTGATTTCATTCTTTGAATACTTCTTTCAGAATAGCCAACTTCTCTTGCGATTTTATAATTAGAGTAATGGTCCTGCACACAGAAACTGTAGTGAAGAATTTGACGACTTATTATGCTTAAGGACATCAAAGCTGTTAAAATTGCATCACGTTCTGCTTCAACATCCATCATCTGGATCAACGCATCCTCTGCTTTGTTCCCATGCTTTATACCTTTGGGCATGTCTGTAATGATTGGTGATCGAACATCTACTAAGGAACGACCAGCTATTCGGTCCAAACGTCTAAAATTTTTCAACACGGCTCTCGCATTGGCTCTAGTCTGACTGAAATCAACTTCTTTTAACAATTGAATCAAGTTAAATCGCTCCTTTTATGTTATAATATCAATGTGGTTGGTCGGAGCGATTCCGACTTTTTTTATTTTTTAGAATTTTGAGTGCCGTTTGCAATCGCCTTTTCTTGCAAGCGACGCTTTTTCTTTTTAATTTTTGATTTTTTCTTACCCATGTTGCACCTCCAGTGTAATTGGTCTGCCATACTTTAAAATTTTCCAAGAGCCAGCATCATGTGACATTGATTGGCCAATTTCATAGTGATGCTTATCAAGTTCAGCTTCTATTTTTGAAAGATATGGCTCTGAATACTCAACGTACACTCCATCAACTTGCCTTCCTAAGATATAAACTTCTGGATAACTCATACACTTGAACCCCCTAAATATAGCCCTAACCCCAAAATAAACGAGCATGAAAGGAAATAAACGAGGTCACTGCTTGTTATGTCATTGCTATACACGAAATAACTCACGGCTGCTTTTGCTACAAGAATCATTATTGCAATGCCACTAACTTTATTTATTACTCTTTTCCAATTGCGTTTCATTTATTCACCATCTTTCCACAGCACGGACATACTTTCGTTTAGTATTGCTTCTGTTAGTCCCAATTCCTTGCTGTATCCAATTAAAGCAGCAGCTAACGTGAAGACAATTTCATTATCATCCATTCCTGTAGCATTTATACCGATTTCGTTTTCACCAGTTTTTGTTAATAAGAGTTGTTCCATTTATTTGACCTCCTCACTTAATCCCCAAAAAGGATTTACCTTGTAAAATTTCTCAACTTCTCGATTCAAAGATCGCACCATACTTTCTAAAACTGTTGCTCGCGTTCCTAATGTGACATTTTGCTTTTTCGCTTTTTTGACACTTGTAATGCCTAAGTTGTGTCTTAATTCAGAAAAAATTAGTATTCCCTGATTACTATATTTCCATTTTAAATCTGGATTGGCTTGAATCTTTTCCCATAATTCGTTAGTGACAACTAAATAGTTATAATCACCTAAAAACGTTTGTTTTGCGGAACTTTTTAAGTCTGCCAACGTTACTTTTATTTCATAACATCTAATAGTGTTGTCAGTAGAATAAGTCATAAAGTCGACTCTTTCCTTGCCAAACCAGCCAATGGTTACCTCAAAACAGCCGAATACTCCCATTTTGTTGGTATAGTGCCACAAGCATTTCTCAGCTTGTCTGGTTAAATCAGTTTTCATTAGTTACCCACTTTCACTTAATTCCTAAGACGACATAACCATCTTGTTGGGCATAATCTGTAATGTACGTTATTTCTGAGACATGGACATCACCTGTATATTGTCCCTCTTGATATTCGTTTAAGCGTAAGATATCACCTTTTTTATAGTTACGGTCATTTTTACGGATTTCAAAACGTTTATTCCCTGAAACAACCGCTTCAAAGTATTCTGGTAAAATTTTAAGCTCGTGAATGGTTGGCTCTTTCTCGACTTCGTAGCCATACCTCATAGCGTCGCACAACGTAAACTGTATATCTGCACTATTACTCAACCAATCATAAAATTCTCCGCTGTAATCCCATTTTTCAGCAACAAACCCATCTGAATCAGTTGCGTACTCAACGCTTAAAAAGAGATCAATTATATCAGTGGAATACTTATGTTTATCAAGCCATTCCGCAACAAACTTCGGTACCACGACTTTTTCTGGTTCGTCTATCTGTTTTGCTAAGCCAATCGCGTTGTTATATGCGTCTTTTTTACCTCGCGAAAAATCAGTATAATCACTAATTTCTGCGTTGCGATTTATATTTGCTCTAATTTCTTCTAACGTTTCAATAAATTCTTGTTTATTCATCGCTAATCCCCCTTGAAACTGTTAAAACAGTAGACAGATGTCCGTTATTACGCAAATATTTCAATAAGTCATCAATATCAGATACATCTTCATCTTCTCCGTAATAGATGCTTTCAATTATTACAGCTAAATCTATATAGCTTATTTTTAATCGTTTCATTCTGTTCTCTCCAATAGTTTTAAGTTATCCCATACATTTCCGATGACTAATAGTTCAAAAAGTGGATATGTCTTATTTGGATCTCCTGAAAATGCCCCTAAAAAAGAGTCATAGTAATCTACACCCTCACTTTTAAACACGAATGAACAGTCTTCCCAAATAACATCAGTGATGTATTCTGAAATACCTTCATTTGTTACTTCTATTATTTTCAAAATATCACCCTCAAAAATTTCAACGCCGTTCTTGTCTTTCAACCCTGTTGATTGTCCGACTGTTTCCTTATCAATCAGATAAACCGAATTTTCATCTGATTCATTTACGATGGCATACTGGCCAAACATAAAAGTTAGAAGTCCAATATGCCAGTTACCTCTTTGATCTCTTGCTCTAAATTTTGGGATCATCTTCTTTACTCTCTTTCCGCTTAAAAATATAAATTTATATGTTCAAAGACATCTCTTTTTTTACTAGTGGTGTAGTTGTCAAAACGAAC